>JADEYI010000147.1_pt1 | contig 132129 bp, 170 predicted proteins | sample 8542331 | NCBI WGS metagenome assembly JADEYI01 (sample SAMN16510988, study PRJNA670497) | mine drainage metagenome | isolation source: biofilm near Copperflume 1 | place: Germany: Marsberg coppermine Kilianstollen | collected 2018-02
CTGCAGGACGCACCTTGCCTCTTGGCAGGAAAAGCGTGTAATAATAATAATAATATAATAATAATGACTGACTTGCAGCTCACGTTGCTGAAGGATTCAATGTGCAGGCTGACAAGGGCAGAATCCTGGAGATGTACAGTCAGCAAGGCGAGAAGGTGGAGCTGGAGCAACCAGTGGAGGCCAAGGGTGAGCGCTGAACTGACTCATGATGACTCATCGTCATCCAAGCTCACCTTTTGCTTGCTCGCCTCAACTATCCAAGAATGCCTTGGGTTTGTGCATAGTCTTCTGCACACCAATCCGAGGATTTCTTGGTGGTTGTGGTGATAGCTTTGCACTCACCCGGTGGAGGCCAAGTATGGGCCCTGCATTTGACTTTTCAATTTATTAATAGGGTTTAGGGTTAGAAAATCCTAACCCCAACCTCTAAAAATATAGGTCAGGTTGGACTGAAGCATGCCTTGCTCACCTTGACCCCCCGCAGTCTTCATCCGGTGGTGTGATGGGTTGAGCACATCTCCAGGTGGGGGTGCTGGTGGTTCCGGTGGTCGCAAGAATTATATGGCTCATCGCAGCTCATCTTATTTTCTTCCTGTCATGCATTGGCTGTATCTCTGCTGCTGGTATGGAGATGGTGGGACCAATCAAGATTATTTCATACAAAATTCAGATTCGCGCTAGCATGGTCATGGCCTGGCCATAGGATTCCAATGCCAGACAAACTGTTTCTGTTGGCATTTAAACCTGAAGTCAATAAGTTTTACTTCGATATCCATGCGCAGGAATGGTGGAGGGCTGGCTGCAGCGGCTGGTGGACGGGATGCAGGGAACGATGAAGGCGATTATCAAACGCGCGCACAGGAATGTCATCGAGATGAAACTCCAAGACTTCATCTTCTCGCACCCGGCGCAGGTCGCGCTGCTGGGCCTGCAATTTCAGTGGACCGCCGATACTCAGGCAAGTGTTATCGAGCAATTCCCTTGCTTTTTTAGGGTTTGAGGTTGTTTAGGGGGTTACTTTAGGGCCATGGGGTTAACAAGACCAGTGTTGCGCTGCTGGGCCTACAGTTTTAGTTGACCGCTGACACTCAGGCAAGTCTTAAGATTTGAAGGTTGGAGATTGGAGGGTGGTTATAAGCAGCGGTGGGCCTGCAATTTCAGTATACCGCCAACACGCAGGTAAAGCTTTTATTGTCATCTCCCTTCTTTACAGTGTATTTAGCTTCAAGGGGTGGGATTCAGCGTACCTCACTTAGATGAAGCCATAGAGCGCTGCTAGTCCTGAAGTTCCAGTGAACCGTTGACATGTAGGCAATATTCTGTGGCATCCCTTCGTCAAAGTCTGCAGTATATCAGAGGGCTGAAGAAAGCCCTCTGGCTCCGGGTTCCAATGGCGGCTGCCGATGACTTCTAGTTATTGCCGCATGACCTTGATCTGTCCAAGGTGCAGTCATACCTGTGAATATATATTCCCAATTGCAGGCGGCACTCGTGGCGGCCAAGACGGACAAGACAGCCATGGTGAAAGCGGCCAGGAAGGCGGACGCTCTTTTGCGGGATATGGTTGCGATAACTCTGAAGAGTGACCTGTCGCGCATCCAGCGCACCAACCTCGAGACCTGCATCACCGTCCACATGCACCAGAAGGAAACCTCCGGTGCGCTTGAATTCTTGAGTTGTGTTTATCACCTATACTTCTGCTGTCGGCTGCGACAGTTTTGTCTGCCGCAGTCATACAGGACAAGGGGTTCAGCATGTGCTTGTTTTAGGGCAGCGGTGCCAATACTGTCCCTTGCAGTTGTCCATTTACCCATGCTGGCCCTCGCTGTATGAGAACTGTGCACCGTTTGCTGCGTACGGCGGCAATTTCCGGGAGCTGAGGAACATTTCTGATATTGTGTACCCATGCCCAGAGGTTGTGGCATGCAAGCAAAGAAGTGCCCTCCCTCTCTGGAAGTTTCGCCCAGTCTGGTCCTCAAGGCGGCAGAAATCACTGACTGAGGACTGCCTGTTTTGTTGCGTGCCATGCGCAGACGCCTGCCTTCCTTCAAAAACGCCCTTCACCGTAGTTATTGCCTTCTGGCAGATCTACAAACGTGCCCATTCATGTAGCAAGCACAGAGGGTCTGATGTATCAAACACAGCCAGGTCCTCCCTCTCTGAAATTTGTGCCCCGTGCAATGCTTATCTCGTCACGCCCAATGACTAATTTGTTTCTGTGTCCTGTGCGCAGAGGACCTGGTGCGCAAGAAGGTGCGAGACCCAACGGACTTCGAGTGGCTGAAGCAGTGCCGATTCTACTGGCGCGACGACCGGGACACAGTCATCATCTCAATCTGCGACGTCGACTTCGAGTACTCCTTCGAATACCTGGGTGCGCGCTTCTTTCCTCCCTTTATATAAACACAAACCCTAGATACCAATCGATGAAAAACCCCTAGAGTACCTGGAGTACGCGCCAGAAATGCCGAAGGCCCCTCCACAGCCCGCTCACGGAACATTCGCCTTCGCAAGAGATCTTTGACGGGTGCGTGGGCCACTTCTTTGTAATTCTTAGGTATCCTGGGTCGGCTGCTGATAGAGGAGCTCTTTCATCTCTTCTGTCTTGCTACATATGCTAACATTATCTGCAGGCTCTTGTTATTATTATTATATGCTCGGCAAACCCAAAACCAGAGGCCATAGGGCATACTTGAGGAAGACAAGGCGGGTTCTATTGGCTCCGCTTCTGCACAGGCAAAACCTGTGCCAACATGGCTCGTATGGCAACATGATACGGGCCGTGCTGCCATGGGTTCAGCCTGTGCAGTAATGGATTCTTTGACATGCCAGCAAGATTGCTTGCTCTTCAAATTGCGTAATGTGTGTTGAAGCTGCTGAAAAGAGGGGGAGTGGGTTGGAGGTTGCATGTCGGCATGTGCGCGCAGGTGTCAAGGAGCGCCTTGTCATCACGCCGCTGACGGATGTCTGTTACGTAACCCTCAGTCAGGCGCTCGGCATGTTCCTCGGCGGCGCCCCGGCCGGCCCGGCCGGCACCGGCAAGACCGAGACCACCAAGGCATGCTTGATTTTCTCATGACACTTCGACTTGCAATTTGTTACTGAGCTGAGGAGAGCAGGCAGCAGGCAGCCTTGAGAATGCAAGGAACTATGCCCGCGAGTTCTTTTATTGGCCACAGTATGGAAGGGGCAATCCTACCCATTGATTCACTTCTGTTCAATCTTGTGCAATGATACAAGATGAGACAGAAGCGAATCCATGGGTGGCATTTGTCATCCCTTTTCCTGCAAACTGCCAGTGTCCTTTTCATTCATGCTCGTTATCTTCTTGCTGAGACGCCAGATCTGGCGTTTCACAGGAAGTCAAGAGCTGAGTCATGCCTGCACACTCGCGCAGGATCTGGGCAACACTCTGGGCAAGTACGTGGTGGTCTTCAACTGCTCCGACCAGATGGACTACAAGGGCATGGGGAAAATATACAAGGGGCTCGCGCAGAGCGGCCTCTGGGGCTGCTTCGACGAATTCAACCGCATAGACCTCTCCGTGCTCTCGGTCTGCGCGCAGCAGGCGAGTCACCGCTGAGTCATCCCTGCTTGCATGCTCTGGCGCGTTTGCTGGTTGATTGATGCCTTGATGGGTACTTGGGCAATGTCAGTCTGGGAATCGTATTTACTTTGCAGTTCAGCTTACCTTTTAAAGGAGTTAGCTTGCCTGCGTAAACCTTGAGGCACCTTATTGCCAGAATAGCCAGTTGATTACGGCATCCAAACAAGCGCACTGGCTTAATGTGGGTCCAAACAAATCCACAGTCCATGTAGTGCCTCAAGGTCGATCAAGGCTGATCAACACTCTGACAATCAGGCCCATATTTGTGCACCCACGTGCGTGATTTTTGCAGCATCTTTTTTTCTGGACGTGCCTATTTTGGCAACTCCCATGCGCTGACTCACCCTCCGTGCGCTGACTCAGCTTTACGATGGCTCACCCCCGCGCCTGTTCTGGCGCAGGTCTACTGCGTGTTGAGCGCCATACGAGAGCGGAGAAAGCAGTTCACATTCACGGATGGCTCGTCGGTTTCGTTGGACCCTAGGGTAGGGTTTTTCATCACCATGAACCCGGGGTACGCGGGGCGTCAAGAGCTGCCGGAAAACCTAAAGGCACTGTTCAGGGGCGTCACCATGATGGTCCCCAACCGCCAGATCATCATGAAGGTGCGCTGCTTTTTGTAGGCTTTTATGTTTCAAACTTACCAACCCTCAACCCTAATTCCTATAAATCAAAAGTAAAATCAAAATTTTCTCTTCCTCTTTGGCAGCCTGTCACATACAGACATGTTGCTGCCGGCATCACAATTGTTGTATGCAAAGAACTCAAGACATGGACGGGGCCTCTTCATGTTTTTATCGTCCTCCGAAAAAGGGCGAGCCACCGCAACGATGTTTCCTGTCTGTGAGCGAAAAATGTACTTTCTGACGTGGTCAAAAGCTCATCACTTCATCCCTTGGGTTCGGCCGCATGGCCCCTCTTCATATGGTCGTACCAAAGGCATTATCTGATGAGAGGTCAAGTCACGGCCCTGGAGCAAAGGTGCAATGCTTCAAATGCTTGCTTGCTCAGAACAGGCCCGATCGGGAATGCGTGCATCACAGACAGGGGCCACGACGGTGACTGCGGACTGCTTTACTCACGGCTGCGTAGTCAGATAACAGATCCCTCAGAGAAGCAAAAGAGTATGCAAGCGTGTCATGCAAGTGCTGATCTTCAGCGGGGGGCTACTCAGGTGGCCTGCACGGAGACATTCTACAATCTGAATTTGAACTCGTTTTTAGGGTTTTTGTGGATTTTTGAAATCCTAAAAACCCTAAATTGTCTAGGCGACAGCTCCGGGTGCACTCGTGCAGGTGAAGCTGGCGGCGTGCGGCTACCAGGAGAACGAGGTGTTGGCGAAGAAGTTCCACGTGCTGTACGGGCTGTGCGAGCAGCAGCTGTCCAAGCAGCCCCACTACGACTTTGGGCTGCGCAACATCCTCTCCGTTCTCCGAACCGCCGGCGCCTCCAAACGCGCCAACCCCGACAAGTGCGTGTCTTTGTTTATTGTCATTATTATCACACGCTTTTCCTGCCAAGAGGCAAGGTGCGTCCTGCAGACAAGCTGCAGTTAAAGGCTGCCACAATCCTACCCCTTGTTGGACTCGCCAGATCCATGCACCACCCAATCAACCGTGGGCACGGTGCTCAATATTTGTACCGCCCCCCGCCAGCCGGGGCCGTGTCTTTGTTTACTCTGAATTAATCAAGGGTTTAAATACTTCTGGGTACAAAAACCCGAATACCAAGCATGTCAACCCCTACACGTGTGCCCCTGATCATAAAGATATCTGGGACATAGGGAGAAAAGTATATGGACTGGAAGGAATGCTTGCACCTTTGATCCTTCTTGAGTAGGCTTTGGGCCATCAATCAGTCCCTGTCGCTGACCACAATCTGTGTAATGTAAATTGCCACAGCGTTGGTAGCTCGCAAAAGGTTTGTGCTGCGCGCCTTCATCTCAGGCGCATTATAGTTGACGATGAAGTGTAGCATTCGTGCGCCGCTTTGCTGTCAGCATCACTGCTCTGGCCAGGATGGTGCGGTGCAATCCTGGGCATTTTTGCACCCAGTGTTTCCGCATGCCAGAATGACGCATGAACGAGCTCATCGGCGCCATGATCAATTCAATTCCAAGTTTCTTGTCCTCATCGCACTGCCGCACTCGCTTAGAGAATGCCGGTGTGATTCAGGCGCCTGGACTCCTGGCAGCACTTTCAAGGTTTTGTGTTCTAGAGATGCGCTGTTTGCGTTGGATTTTCTATCACAAGGTATAGCCCGCATGCAGGTCCTTGTGATCAAGGCCAAGGCATTTGGCGCAAGCTCCGGAACACATACCTTGAAGGGGATATAATCCGGAATATAATCATACCCTCTTGAGAAGAGTACACAAGCTCCATCTGAGGTTGCTGTGGCGTACATTTCAGGGGACTTAAGCTTAAGGGTTTATGCATAACCATACAACCCTAAGAAAAAAACAGAAATATTCCTAAAATATGGAATGCATGCAGGAGCGAGGTGTTTCTGATGATGCGCACGCTGCGCGACATGAACATGAGCAAGTTTGTGGCCGAGGACGTCCCGCTGTTCACCAGCCTCATTGAAGATCTTTTTCCCGCACAGAAGGCCGATCGCGCCCAGTTTCCAGACATCTCCGCCGCCCTCGAAAAGGTGACTAAAATGTGTGCCTATTGTGACTGCGATGCCTATTTTGGGTGTTACCTGATTTGGCTCGTTGTCTTATCTTCCTCAGCGCCTGATCTGGCTCCTTAGTTCCTTTGCGCAATTTGAGCACCCGAATTTGCTGCCCGCTTCAGATTATACGGCAGTTTAGAGCTTTCATGAAGGCAAGGCAAGCTTTGTGCCAGCACTTCTTACCTTACTGAAAGCATTGCATCTAAGTGCAGTCCTAGGAGCTTGTTCGGGCATTACCTTGAGGATTTCATCTCTTATGATGATCAGCCCTAAAAGATTGCTGTCAGCTATCCAATCGCAGGCCGCCAGCACACCACTGGAGAAATCCACACAGACCTGAACTCTTCACCATTTTGCTTACTGCACAGGTGGTGGCTGAGCGCGGCCTGCAGGCGCACCAACCTTGGCTCAACAAGTGCATCCAGCTCTATGAAACCTACCTCGTTCGCCATGGAATTATGCTCGTCGGGCCTTCCGGCTCCGGCAAGACTACCATAATGGAGTGCCTCGCTGCTGCGCTCACCGAGCTCGGCACCAAGACTGTGCTCTGGCGCATGAACCCGAAGGCGCGCACACCCGCTGCATGCTGTAAGCTCTAACCAGGGTTTTTGGGCTTTAGGGGATGCGAATGAAACCCGAAGATATTGTACAGGAATGACAATAGTTGGTTAGGCCAATAGGCATCCTAATTTGGCACATGCTGGGAGAGCAATGTGACCGTGCTCTGGCGCATGAAATCTCAGGGGCGGTGCTTGACCCTTGCCGTCTCATTTGATCGCTAGTCTTGCGAAGGCAGATGGAAGAGAGCTGAAGCTTTTGCGCTGGCCGGCTTTGGCGATGGCTGTGGTAAGATTGCAGGGAGTTTCTGGGCAGAAAAAGAGATGTCAGGCTCACGTTAGCATGCGGGTATGCTATTCTGGATCGTTGCCTGGCACAGCAACTGATTTCATGCGTTGACCAGCCTTGAAAGGGGCAGATAGAGCATAGCTGCGGTGGCCTTGAGGGGATATGATTGTTAGCTCTAATCCTGTGCATAAGGATGCGCAGGACTGAGCAACTGCCATAGCCCCACTTGACAGCGCTGGCTATGCTCTTCTTGCCAGTACTATCAAAGACGCAATAAATCAAACATCATCTTTTTTAGGGGTTGTTACAGTTTAGGGTAAAAACCCTACATCAACCCTAAAACCCTACACACTTTGGTGAGGGTAGCTGCATTGTTGCGCAGGCGGTCACAGCGCCACAGATGTTTGGGAGAATGGACGCTGCAACAGGCGACTGGACCGACGGGATCTTTGCGGTGCTGTGGCGGCGTGCGGCGAAAAATAAGAATCAAAACACCTGGATTGTTCTGGACGGCCCGGTGGACGCCATCTGGATCGAGAACCTCAACACCGTTCTGGACGACAACAAGGCACGGCCTCTTCTGGCACACTCCTCCGGTATTCGCCAGGTTTAGGACAGCAGTGCCACGCACATATGGCAGCTTGCATGGCTCTTCCAAGCCACCTGGCAAAACTTTTTTGACCCAGAATGCTGTCCTGCATATGTTTCTCACCAAATTGGGGAGTTGCGTGGTCTCTGATTGCTCTTCTTGGTGTCCTGCATGCATGCCTGTTTCCTGGTTGCTTGCATGCATGCATTATAAACCAAGCCAGCAACCTGCAATTTGAGTGCATGACCTTCTTCACCTGTCACATTCAAACTTGAATCCCAGGCTAGGCAACGCCCTCTCGTAACGCGCGCAGGTGCTGACGCTGGCAAACGGCGACCGAATTTTGATGACGGGACAAATGAAGGCATTCTTCGAGCCCGAAAACCTGAACAATGCATCACCGGCCACGGTTTCTCGCGCTGGCATCATCTATGTCTCAGACTCCGAGCTCGGCTGGCAGCCCATTGTGGCCTCCTGGCTGCAGGCAAGCGCCCTTTCCTATGCTTGTTTACAGTCAATTTCTCTTGTTTCTCTAGTGTCTCTTAGTGTCTTAGTGTCTAGCATCTCTTGTTCCTCTAGTGTTCAAATTGAGGGGGTCCATACGGCTGTGCGCCATCAGCACACTGTCAACACATGTGCAGTTTGTTCTTCTGTGGTGACTCGTCAGGGGACAGAAGCATGCAAGGGGGGATCATGCTGCTCTTGTTGCATGAAGCTGCCATCGAGGCCACCACCCCGGTTGCCCTTGCTGTCCCCACGTCAGCCACAAGAGGATGCTGGTTTGTCATGCATGCATCTGTCCGTCAGCCCAAACCTTGAGCTTTCTGAGCTATAATTGTGGAAGAAAAAAAATAGTTTCTATTACTATGTCTTTAAAATCCACAAGGACAAGGTGCCTCGCAGCAGCGTTTGTATGATTGCCTTACAAATTTCTCCATGCTGGGCTTTCTTCCACCAGGTCAGAGAAAAGTAGAGGATCCGGGTCTTGTCTGACATAATAATTCCAGGACTTGACAGGTGCACCTCTTTTGCCGGCACCTAAACAGAGACAGTCTAGGAATTCCAACTTTTTTCTATACCGATGAATATATAACAAGGCCTGAAAATTCTCTGGGGTGATGGTAGGGGCGCAAGGCAGCGGAGGCAACGCTGCTGCAGCCCTGCTTTGACCGCTACGTGGACCACATGCTCGACTTTATCAGGTGTGCGGTATTCACTGTACCCATTGCTTTCCTACCCAGAAGCTGAGTGATTCCGTCTCATTCGTGTTTATTGCTATTTTGAAAATTACTTTAGCATTAAAACCTTTTTGTAATGACCGAGTGATTTTGAGCCAATCAGGCAGCCCAACTTTAGTCCATGCGGCAGCTCCTAGCAGCGGATCTGGTGCTCTGCATGTGATCTCTTGGTCGTCCCATGTATGGCCAGTGTGACATAAACTCTATTCTCAGCGTAAAACGGACCTCACAGAGGATTGCACGCATGGCATCAGTGCTGTACCCTGAGGTGTGGTAGAGAGGCTCAAGCCACAACAACCAAATGAAGCATACCTTGCGCAAACGATTCATTGAGGACATCTCGTTAAATTCTTTACAGATATCACATGCATGGGCATGCGCAGGACCAATCTGAAGCCGGTGATGCACAACGAGGCGGCCTGCCAGGTCAGCACGCTGCTGACGCTGCTCGAGGGGTCCCTGGCGGCAGGGGACCCCCCGGCAGACCCCTCCTCCCCGGCAGCGGCCGCCGTGCATGCGGAGCGGGTGTTTGTTTTCTGCCTCACCTGGAGCCTGGGCGGATTATTACACGAGAGGGATCGCCCTGCGTTTGACGCTGAGCTGCGCAGGCTCGCCCCCGCAGACCTAATGCCCCCCAAGGTGAATTTTTCTAACCTGACCTTTTTTTTTATGCTTTGCAAAAGTCCTGCTTGTACATTTTGGGTCCAGCGCACCAATTGCACATCTTGAACGATCTACCAATAGAAAGGATTGGCGCACTGCTGACACTGGAGTTTCTGTTTCTTTGTTGCTTGAAAATCTTAGTCTGCTGGTCAGAGCTATCATCGTGGTGGTGACCTCATTTGGCGCGAGCCAAGGCCAGAGCCCGGAAGCGCATATGGCTGCTCAGGCAAGCAGTGGGATAATTGCGGACACCATGATGGGTTGCACGGCAAATGAAGAGTCTCTTCGCACATTTGTTTTGTGGCTGGCAAAGTGCATGTACTTGTGTGATTTTGAACCTGTTTGCACCAAACACACCTGTGATCAGTGAGGAGTGTATCAGACTGCCGGTATCATTGCAAAGACTTCACTGCTGTCGGCATCTGACACCCCCGTGCCCAGTGACACCTGGACCATGCTCATTTAAAAAATTTAGGGTTTTATATTATAGTTCAGGGTTACCTTCAACCCAAAACTCTACAATCGCATATGTTTTGCCGGGCCTCGGGTCTGCCAGACTATGCCACCAGCGTATGGTGTTTGCACTTGACGTTTCTCTGAAGACCGCGCCATTTTAATCCATGTGTCATTTCAACTTGTGTTACTTTCCGGGACGTGCGCGAGTGGGTTGTATGCATTGTAGCTATTCTGATCTGTGACAGATTGTGTGATTGTGATCCCTGTAGGCAGTCCCATTTATCCCTTACTTGAGAACAGGGTAATATAAAGGGATTCAGGGGTGTGTGACGCGCGCGCAGAGGGACCTTCCGTGTGCCACATTATGCCACCAATGTAGAAAATTCGTCATACACAGGTAATGTCTAGGGTTTTAGGGGTGTATAATGCACGTGCAGGGGGAGGAAGGCGACACGGTGTACGAGTGGATGGTGCGGGAGGACGGCGGCGGCTGGCGGCACTGGCGAGACCGGGTGCCCCAGTGGATCTACCCTTCCGGGGCGGAGCGGCCGAATTTCGCGCAAATGCTCATTCCCACACTCGACTCTGTTCGCTACGAGCACCTTCTGCGCCTTGTCTACTCTGTCGGCAAGGTTTGGCCTTATTCTCGCCGCTTCTCGCGTGATTTGAGTACTTCTTCCCTCTTGTTGGATCCGGGGCACAGCCATTGTCAATGCAGGCACAAGGCCGTTGCCTGTTTTGGCAATCGGCGGTTCGCGACCTTGATGCCTGTTTTGGCATGGGACCCATGTGCCTGTTCTGGCACACACTTGCTGCATTGTGCGTGCTGTCCAATTCCAAATTGAGTACCATTCCAATTTAGACTCGTGCTGGCAGACCTGTACTGCTGCCCTGGAGAAGCATGCATGCTTGGATGGTTTGGATTCTTGCAATGTCGCATATGTACTCTTCGGGGTATGTTGGATACGGCTTGGTGTCTGCGCCAGAGCGAGGATCAAGGATCGAGTCTTGACATGCAGGAAAATTTGGCTTGCCAAATCCTGACTCTGGAGCTTGACACTGTGGTGTATCCAATGCATCCAAGGAAGGGGCTTGAAGTTCTCACTATCACTATCACTATAATTATTGTTATTTTTAGTATAATAATAATAATAATTATTATTATTATCATTATTATCATTATCATTATCATTACACGCCTATCCATGCCACAGTTGGCAGCAGCGTTTCTATGACAGCCTTCCAGCTCGGCCTATCTAGGCACGTGCTCACTCATATGATGCATTAAAATAGCTTACTAAGCAACGGGGATGTCAGGGATGGGTGGCCACTGATTCATAAGCATTAAGCGTCTTTGACTGCTCTTTGAAGCATGTATCTATGGCTCCTTGAAGCTGCGGACAAATTCTTGTGCGGAAGCAAGCTTGTCATAGCAGGACGGCTGCACTCAATGGAGACATTTGCTGAACCTGTTCTGGATGTTCTGGCAAATATGACATGCACATTTGAAGTCATTTCGGGTGTGAGCCCAATGGTGTCATCTCAAGGAAAAGAAACACGTTTTGCTGCGCAGGCGTCGCTGCTTGTGGGCGGACCAGGCACAGCCAAGACTTCCATTGTGAACCAATTTCTGCTGCGCTTTCCTCCAGACGAGGCGACTTCCAAAACCATGACCTTCTCTTCGCTCACAACCCCCGCCATCTTCCAGACAGCCGTCGAGGTGAGGCCTTGCTTACATGTTGCATCTCCCAGGGTCATTGCGTTTAGGGTTTCTGGGTGTATATATCATAAATTCTTACCCCAAAAATTTCAATTCCCAAAATACATGGTGGGACATAGAGTGCTCACCTGGCAGAGTTTGGCAGTATTGCAGCAGCACAAGAAGTGTCTTTACAGCATGATATAATACTGGCAAGTACTTGACAAATGATGTCCTTAAGAGCTTTATGGGATGAATGAGGCCTGACTAGCGGTTCTGAGCAATTCGAAGAAAGTTGCGGTTCTGAGCGAACCGCAGGTTGCCAAGACTGCGCCTTGATATCATTGCTGACTCCCGCTACGCAATTGTCACCCCTCATCAAGGCTTTGCTGGGCGCTGCTAACTGCTGTTCAAGTTCAAGTATCTTCATCAGATGCTCATAGCAGCTAAGGTCCATTGTCAATCCCCTCAATCCAGACGGCTAAATTGGGATTGTCAGCTCTTATGAAGTTCAGAGAAACACAACGCTGATTGACCCCTAATTGGCGTTCAGGGGTGTGTGGAGAAGAGGCAGGGGCGCACGTATGGCCCGGTGGGCGGGAAAACGATGGCCATCTTTGTGGACGACCTGTCCATGCCAGCTGTCAACGAGTGGGGAGACCAGGTGAGCTATTCTGCTGGACTTCCTCTAAGGATGCTGACATGTTGAAGTCGCCTCCGAAGTGTCATACGCAGATTCTGGAAGCATTGTGCTTGGCATTGTGCTTCACTCTGCTTTTGACACCTTGGTAGGGGACCTCAATCTATCACCATCGGATCCTTGAACTGCCCCTCGAATTGCCCCTCTTACGAAGTATTACACGTCTCTCCTGCCGGAACTGAGGCGTGGGTCTGTGCACACAAAGTGCAATTGAAAGGCCGACACATATGCTACCCCTCGAAGGGCTGGCAAGATCCAAGCAAGACCCAATCAGCCGTGTGCACGGTGCTCAAAATTTGCACTGCCTCTCACCAATGATGCGCCATGCGATACCCGAGTATGATGAGTCTTAGATCCTATTGTATGATTCTTAGACACTGAGTTAGGACCCTTGGATTTGCAGGTGACTAATGAGATAGTGCGTCAGCTGCTGGAGCAGGGCGGCATGTACTCGTTGGAGAAACCCATCGGAGACATGCGCTACATTGTGGACACCCGGTGCGCGCATTATCCCCCCTATGTAGATGTAATTTCAAGGGTCTGGGACTTTACAGTTTCAAGAAGCTCACGTGAGTCACCTGGTGACTAAGCATCCCAAGTAAGCAGCGGGGATGGCAGGAATCCCAGCTTGGAGGCCACCAGCCGCAGGTGTTGAGGCAGCTGCCTGAAGATAAGAGTGGGCGGCGCATGGCGCAAAATATAGTCACCTTGATGATGACAACAGCAGTGCAAGCGGCTTTCCTAAATTCTAAAAACAGAGCTGGCCTTCCTTGATAAGCAATCGACGTTTAGCACACTCTTGTGACCAAGTCGCGAGGGATGCGTGGCCAATGCATCTGAGGACAGGGTCACAAGGTTATGCTAGAACATCGAGTAAATAAACAAACTTTTAGTAGTAATAATACACCCTTGCTTGGATCTGGCGAGTCCGTCGCGGGGTAGGATTTTGGCAGCTTTTACTGCAGTTTGTCTGCAGACGCACCTTGCTTCTGGCATGAAAAGCGTATCATAAGAGTAGTATAATATGAATAATACACCCAGCAGTCCATAGCTTGGCATGCACTGTTAAGCCACGCCACACTCGGAAAAGTTAATTTCTGCATTGCTGCATTCTCACTTTACCGATTGCATAATCACGCATGACGCACCTGAGCCAACTTTGGCTTGGAAAGGCGTGTAATAATAATAATAATCTTAATAAAAATAACTATAACCATGCATGGCAGGTTTGTGGCGGCTATGAATGTACCCGGGGGAGGCAAGAATGACATTCCCAACCGACTCAAGCGCCAGTTTGCAATCTTTTATGTGCCGCCGCCGTCGCCAGTCGCAGTCAACACAATTTTTGGAGCCCTTGTGCAGGCAAGCCTTTTATCATCCACCCTCAATTTAGGTCTGACAGGGAGATATTGCATGTCTTCATTGTTCTTAAAATTATTTGCTGGAATGCAGCTAGCCCTGCAAGCCTGGGAAAGCTTGCACTTGCGTGAAAACTTTCTATTATTGACATTATTTGGGTTGAAGGGTTCACCCTAAACCTTAAATCTAAAAATATAGACAATTAGCTAGTGTACTAAGTACCCCCCTGAGAGTTTAATTTGAAGGGCACAACTTCGTACAGCTGACACAATTCTGATATCCTCTTACAAGCTATCTGGAGGCATGAAGGCCAAAGCAGTCCCAGACTGCAAAGCATGGCGTTTGTGCCTCACTAATTACCTTTAAGAGAGAAGGCAGAGTTTGTCAGCTGTAGTAATGTTACAGAGGGCCCTTGGATTGATATACACTTACGCAAGATTATCTGTACCTTGGGTCTCTTTTACGGTCGGATTGGGATCGTGTAACGCCAGAAGAATGAACCAGAAGGTTGACTAATTTGCCAACCCCAGAAGCCTCAGACTACCGCAGTAGATATCATCAGCCTACCCTGAGACTAACGCGCAACACTTCATTGAACTTTCCTTTACGCATATAGTTATGGATAACTTCCGCGGTGCATGATTGCAGGGCCGCTTCGACGCGTCCAGATTCTCTACAGACGTGGTGGACGTCGCTTCAAAACTGGTTCCTGCCACGCTGGCGCTGTGGGGAAAAGTGGCCGCCAAGATGCTGCCAACTCCAGCCAAGTTCCACTACCTGTTCAACATGCGCGAACTGTCCAAGGTGCGCAGCTTTTTCTACCCTTTAGGGTTTAAATTTTAGACTTTAGGGTTTCTTCCCTTCCACATGTTCAGAGTTGGGGTGGAGGATGCAGGGTTGACTGCGGGTGAACCCTTTTCCTGGGGTTGGGGGGGTTGAGCTCCGAGATTCAAGGACCCGATTTCAGGTCTGTTCAGAGCTCTTTGCCGCGTATCCTGCCGAGTAATGTATACTCGGCGGGTCTGCAATCCCTGGATTTGCCGGCGGGGTTCCAGACTTGCAACCCAAGACCTTTGTTGAGGCCTGTACATCTTGGCGAGTTGCCAATCTTGTGAGACATTTTTTGTGATGGGAAAAATGCTGGCATATCTCGGCGGGAAACCATGTAATGATTTCAATTATGGACTGGGTGCTTCATATGGGAATCTTGAGAGCTGTGTGATCCCCACACATCAACAAAGATCCCCATATGAGGCATCCTGTAATGTCCATAGCTGGTTTTTAATCATATAACAGAAGTGCTTACTGGAAAGGGTCATTGCTGGTTGAAGAGTGATGCCCTGGTGTTTGTTTTCTACTGGCGATGCACGTGAGAAATTAGGTGGGCGGGTATCTCTAGATGGTAGCGTTGGAACGTCCTGTGAGCACAACAAGACGATGAACGTGTCCATCTGGGGCATCCAACATCCCAGGGGATCAGCTCACATGGTAACAAGAATCATGCCTTTCTCCCAGGAACTCATCTATGCCCAGCCACTGGAAAAGGCTGGGGATGTTGGTTCCCATAGAGAAGGGAATGTTTGATGCAATAAGTCCCGCTGTGGAAACGATAGGAAGGGCTGCACCTCCTTCCCTATTTGAAATGAAGGAGTAGCACTGAATTTTCCCATTTTGCAATGGCATTCCATCGCTGCCCGCCCTAGACTCCACACAGACTTGCTGAACATGAAGCTGCCTTGCTGCCGGCTTGATCAAATCATTCGGCAGTGGGCAATCTTCTTTGTCTTGTCATACTTGAGTTTTGGGCGATTAGGATGAGAACAAGGTCGAGATATTTGATAGGGTGCTTTTCTTGTTTCTTGCCAATACAGGTGTTCCAAGGACTGCTACTGGCGGATCGCAGCCGCTTCGACCGGTCGGCGACGGCCGGGGCCGGCAGTTTTGGCAGCGATGTAGCCACCCCTGCAGGATATTTGGCAGCCCTTTGGGTCCACGAATGCGGCAGGGTCTTCGGCGACAAGATGATTACAAAGGAGGACGGCGCCTGGGTTGACAACGCCATCCGAGACCTGGCCAAGTGAGTCATTTTTGGCGGATGCGCTTCAACTTGTGCAATTGTACCTTCCCTTGCACACTGCAATGTCACCCTTGCCAGGGTGCAGATTGCTGTGTGTTGTGCGGTCGTCCACTTGCATATGTTGGAAAAACTGAGCCGGCAATTCTGGCAAGACCGGCAAGTTGAAGCCATCAGTGGCGTATCTCATTGTTGCTTCTTTGACAACTTCCCCAGATATGCATCATGACTTTGCCATGCGGTCTTGTTGCATGGTCCAAGAGAGCAAGGAGACAGACCGTGCTAGATTGATTGGACAATCTTTCATCTTCTTCTTTTGGACCACGCTCCATGACAAGCGATTGTGAACTTTGTCAAAACGCGGAAAGAAACAACACGCACTGTCAATTCAGGGGCGTCTGCTGATTGCAGCACTTATGGTGCACTGCTGATACAGGCAGCACTTCCCGCCGGAAATTGCCGCACAGCTGAAGCGGCCGCTGCACTTTGTAGACTTCCTTCGCGAGCCCGTTACGGACCCGGAGACCGGAGAAGTAATCGACGCGCACCCATCCGTTTACGAGTCCGTAGTTGGCGGACTGCCGGACATCAGGTGGGTGCTCTTTTTTTGAAAATTTGCATGCTTGAGAGAAACCCGCATGGCTGTGCTAAAACGCTGGAGAGGATGTGATTCAAGGATTGTTGTAACAAAATTAAAGCAACCATTGTTGTAGCCATGCCGCACACAGCTTGCTGTCTGCTCTTTAGAGACATTTAGCGCAGACAGCACGCTCTGTGCTGTGTGGGGACAACTCTGAATGCCCAAGAGCCTTATCTGTAAATACGAACAGCTTTTCCCCCAAATACCGATGGCTGATTGCTTGAAGTCCAGAGCCCTACTGTAGATGATTGCTGGAAGCCAAGTCTGACATTCATGCACCTTAAACAACCCAGCGGGCGTAAATGTGCAGATTTTCAGCAGAACGTTAAGACTCAGGAATATGTGGAAGGCCGGTTTTAGGTTTAACGATTTGAAACTTAGTATATTTAGGGTTTAGGTTGGTATATTTAAGGTTTAGGTTGGTTTTTTTCCCTTTTTTAATGTGGCATTTTGAATTTCAAATGCAGGAAGCGCGTTGAGGCGTTGCAGCGGCGGTTCAACGAGGAGAGCCGCGGGCAGAAGCTGGAGCTGGTTCTGTTCCAGGACGCGCTGACTCACCTCATGCGCATTAGTCGCCTGCTGGCAATGGAGAGAGGGAACGTTCTGCTCGTCGGCGTCGGCGGCTCCGGGAAACAGTCACTCGCGTGCCTGGCCGCCTACATCGCCGGTAGGGATTTTACAGATTTATCGTAGCATTTGACTCTACCCTAAGCCCTAAGCCCTAAACATTTTTATATTCAAACTTAAATTCAGGTTATCATGCTCCGGAAAACGGTCCCTCACCCGTCTGCCCGCTACATAGCCGGTGACAATTTTTAAAATTATAATATTCTGTGTTTAAATTCAATTCGAATGTGGATTCAAGTCAATCGGCTCAAACATGCACTTGCTTGGGCTCGCTCCTGGCCACCTGTGTTGCGGGTCATAAAAAAAGGCACTTTCCTCAGACCAAAGATATAGGATTTGCACTTTGTTACATGACTTGACCCCAAAACCCTTAGCGGTCAGGCTAGGGCAATGCTGGGTTCCACTTCTTGCAACAAGCTGCTATAGAGCCACTTTCATCGCCGGTGGGCATCTGGCTATGTCACACGTTGTATGGCGCTCATCTCACAGGGGATAGTCTGCTGTTCTGATTGCTGACTTGGTAAAGTCACGCTGGCTCAGTAGTCAAGAATGGACGGACTCTTCCTTGCAAGTTGTGCGTCATACAGTGTACGACAAGCATCTTAGATCTGCATATTTTTCAGAGAGAAATATTTGCTGGCAGAAGCGCTGGGCGTATGTTTGTTTTCTGTGTGCTGAGACGTCCGCACCATGCTTCTGAAGAAGGCCAAGCCTCTGCTGTAGCGTGGACTTGCCCTTCCATACCAAGTCCTAGCTCCAAAAGTTGGCAGTGAAATCTGGGCTTCAACCTATGTGTCATGGGAGTGTAGGATGATGTTGGGCCGCAACAACTTAGTTTGTGCTAAGCTTTCTGCTGTCCACCGAGTACATGGTTATGTTTCGCACGTTACCGAGCTGCACCTCAATAGTACTAATCAAAATATGTTGTTATGCCATTCACCGTTTGCTTGACATCCGCATGTTGCAGGATACTACAGACGTGCACTCAAATTTGCAACACCAGTGTCCACAGACTCAAATATACAAGAGGGGGTTGCTTACATGCAACTTGGGTTCTGAAAGTGTGGCATGTTTTGTGCAGGCGCTTACTGTTTCCAAATCACGCTGACCAAGACTTACAACGCCTCAAACCTGTTTGAGGATCTCAAGGCGCTCTACAAAATTGCCGGAGTCAAGGGACAACCAGTCGCCTTCATCTTCACGTGAGATACATCATCTGCTCTTCTTCTGCTCTCACTTGTGACTCATTTGCCAAACTCTGACTGGGCATGGCAGATCAGCGAACCCTTTTAACTATGGTCAAGGACGCTGCATGTGTATGTACTTGAAGAGAGCTGGAAGGAATTGAGCTGCCATGCACAGTCAGACATGGAGATACAATTTCTTCTGTACAAGTGTGATGCATGCAAATACTACCAATGCAATGCTTGCATGGTCTAGCTGCCTGCAGTTTGGCTTTTTGGACATCCCACTGGACTCATTGCATTCGAGCTAAATCAGCCATCGATGCTAAATCAGCCTCAAAGATCTTCAACATAATGAGCCCCGACGCTGAGTTGCCAGGGGTGAATGTGATATCTTAATTAACAGCTTTGGTGTGGCCAGGGATGCCGAGGTCAAAGAGGAGGGTTTGCTGGAATATATAAACCAATTACTAATGACCGGTGAGGTGGCGGGCTTGTTACCTAAAGAGGAGCTGGATGCCATTTTGAACGACGTGCGGCCAGTCTTCAAACGCGAGTGCATGGGTGCGCTTCCTTCGTTTGGAATCAAATTTGAATTTTGCGTGATGAGAAGGACGGTCAAAATAGACTCATGCTATGGTGGCTTGTGATTGAGAACATGATGCTGACTCCTGGTATGTGGTGGCATCACAAATATCAAATGACGCCACATCTTAGATGTCCATTGGTTTGCTGTCAGGCACAAGCAGGGTGCAAATTTCCCTGTTCTGTAACTGCTGCTGCTTCTTACAAAAATTTCATATGCTGGAGATTCATGCTGGAAGGTGTGCGCGCCTGACATTGTCTCTTCTGTAGCCTGCCTTGTGCAAATATCAGGACATCCGATGCCATCACATGGCACGTAATGGGCAGATAATGCCAAGCACATGCAATTAGTGCCTAATCAGGGCTCCGGCTGGCGGGGGGCGTGTAAATACTGAGCACCGGGCCCAGGGTTGATTGGGTCTTGCTTGGATCTGGCGAGTCCAACATGGAGAAGATTTGTGGCAGCCTTTAAATGGAGCTCCTCTGCAGACGCAGCTTGCCTATCGGCAAGAAAAGGGTGTAATAACTATATTATTATTACATTTTTTAAATGTAATTAGGATTATGCAGGGTTCAGGATTAGCGTTAAACCCGAAGTATTATGAACTGATATGTGCTGCCAAATCAGGCGTCCCGGACACGGCCGACAACTTGTACGCGTTCTTCTTGGGCAGAGTTCGAGACCGCCTGCACGTCATTCTGTGCTTCAGCCCGGTCGGCAACAAATTCGCGCGCCGCGCACAACAGTTCCCGGGCCTCATCAACGGGTGCGGCCAAGCTTCTCTCGCCTTCAATCACCCTGCGTGTCCCGCCAGCATGCAATGATGATTGTACTGTGCGCTCTTTAAATCGGCGCCCAAAGTCCCCCCTGTGATCAGCTCAAGAGCAAAGCCAAGCTGCCCGGAGTTCCAGTCCTGGAGATGTATGCGTGTTCCTTTTTTTATTCATTTTCTATATTTGTTCTGCTGGCGTTTCACGCAAGCAGATGGCAAGTGCAGCAATTTCACCAGGCACGCCGTGAGCAAATTTCTCATGCACCCTTGCAAAGGCGTCCGGGGACCATTGCTGCAGTTGCCAGCTGTACTGCTCATGCCAAACCTTACACTATTCCTGTAGCCGAGCATCTTCTACTAGAAGTTTAGGATTTGCTAGTTGAACTCTCAACCCTAGAATGAAAAAATGGAAAAAATACAGGCCAGTAGCTCGGATTAGGTAGGGTGTATTGCTGTGTTGCAGGTGCACCATTGATTGGTTCCTGCCGTGGCCTGAAGAGGCGCTGACTGAGGTGGCGGGGAAATACATCGACGAATTCCCCATGGCCTGCCCAGACCCGGTGCGCACTTTTTTACTTATCTCATTTCCTCATGCATCAGTCACTCACCCAAAATCTGCTAGCAATTCTAACCACACATGCATACTCTAGAGTTCTGCACTGTGTTCTTCGCACTTGGCGCTCTGCTCTCAGCTCTAGGCTTTTGCAGAGCTCTAATGGTGGATTCCACACAGCCTTCAAACCAGCGCTCAGGTTACTAGGTGAGATGCAGCTGCAATGGGTTAGAAAGGATTCGGAATAATTGCCATTTGCAGGTGAAGGCGTCTCTCAAGAGCTTGATGGGGTCGGTGCATGTGGGAGTGACCGCCGCATGCCAAGAGTACTACGAGCGTTTCAGGCACGCCTCGAATTCTCAACATTTTTTTCCCACAATAGCTGTAGCTTGACTTAAATATGGTGCTCCTGTGGTTTACACAGCCGCAGCATCCCATTTATCCCCTTCCCATTTGTGGCTTTTCCTTGAGTGTCTTGTGTGCATGCTGGAATATTGAGGCTTGAGCCAGAAACGCCAACAAACCAAGCAGCTGCATTCATCTTTTTTCCACGTGCTTCAATCACAATTGAACACATCTTAGGGTATGCTTTACATGCAGGTGAAAGTAGTAATAACAGTAAACGTGTTGCACTGCTGAGCATTGCCTATGCCTGCAGGCGGCATGTTTATGTGACCCCAAAATCTTACATGTCATTCCTGGACGGATTCCGGACGCTCTACGCCTCAAAGTTGGCTGAAACACGCGAACTTGCGGGTTCAATAAACAACGGTCTCCAGAAAATGGACGGCGCCAAAGTGGATGTCAATCGCATGAAGGTGCGCGCATCTGGACTGCCGACTTGATGATAAGTTCAGATGGGGCATTGGTATTGCTTGTAGGACTCAGAGCTATTTATCGCAAGAGATGTGATGCATGACTGGGCGCATATTCAGCCATTGAGTCACGTGCTCCATTGTTGAAGCTGGACCCAGCTGTGTATCATTCCAACGCCCCTTGAGGATATACCCCGTGAGTCAACATCACTCTCAACGGGGCCAAGAATCCAGGCAGCCTTCGCCTTTGTTGCATTCAATGGATCTCCGCCTGAAGCTTTCTGCTTCCCAGCCGCAACAAGTGCTGGCATGACTTTTGAGGGGAGCACGGCATGGGCTTATTAACTGAACGGATGAGCTTGCAACCTGAAGCAGGCACTGTTCAAGATATCCTGAAATGCTTGTTATTTGGATCCCTGAGCGGTGTTTTTATAAAGAAAGTTGCTAGCTGATGTGGCGCTGATGTGGCAGGGTGAGCTGGCGGTCAAGAACGTCGAGCTGGCAGCGGCCAGCCAGGAAGCTGAGATGCTGCTGCGTGACATCAGCGACAGCACGGCCATCGCAGAAAAAGAAAAGGCCAAAGTCGCAGTCATCCTCGACCAAGTGTCAGCCACCGCAGCGGTGCGCCCCCAGCCTGCATGTATTCCTTTCTCGCACATGGATTCTTTGCTCATCCAACTTTGAAAGCATGTGAATATGGCAAGAGAAGGAGCAACCTTGCCTTCAAAATCATATTTCCTTCCCAGTGAGTTTCAATTGCACGGTGCAGTGGTAAAGAGCAGGGGTGCACTGGAGATGCTTAGTCTGGTGTGAGTGTTAGCTTTGCTTCACAAACACAAACCCAAGTTTTAGGAAGGCAACTCAGCAAGCATGTTTGAGTAATCTATGAAGTCACAAGGGGTATCCTCCAGGAGTGCATGCACAGGAAGTGCTGCATGTTTGCTCTATTGCTGTGCAAAAATTAGTGGTGAAATTTCTCTCTGCATAGCTCCAGGCTTCGCTGTTCTGCATCACCAGAGTTAGGGCGCCTGACACGTTCCCGTTCATGAGATCTAGTGCATTCTTGCTGCAGGAAATTGCAGCGGTGAAGGACGACGCAGAGAAGGACCTGGCTGCGGCAAAGCCAGCTTTGGACGCTGCTCTATCTGCATTGAACAGCATCACTCCAAAGGACATTGTTGCGTTGAAGGCGCTGAAGAATCCGCCAGACATCGTGAAGCGCATCTTCGACTGCGTGCTGCTGCTGCGGTACGATTGCCTGATCTGGCTTTTCTGTTTAAAATCTTGGGGTTTTGAGTTTTTGGGCAGGAGACAAATATATAGTTTGTGATCCTGCTTTGGCTCGTTACCCAGCCTGATCTGGCACCTTTTTGTGTCAAATGGATCGTGTTTCGAGAACCAGGTCAGTGAAAGTACCGGCATTTTACATGGTTATGGAAGTGAAGCTATGCTTTGCATAGTCTTCCTCCAGCAATCGGTGTTGCGCACGCAAGACTGTTGTGATGACAAGATGAATTGAGCGGGAGAGGCCATAAATAGACTCTGCGGCCACTGTCATGTGATAATGGAAGCGGCGAACCAAGCTCTCTGGCAGGATCTGGGGCTCCCATCCATCGTCACATGGCAGTAGCCATGCCGGGTGTATGCCAGATTCAAGAGAGGATAAAGGGCAAAGAGAGAAAGAATGAGAGAAATGGAGTGAGACCAGAGTGCAGCCAGAATTTCAAAACCGGCAGCACCCACAGAGGTGGCATCGACCATCTGAAGACGATCAGATGAAGCCATATGTTGATCTTCAGGTGTGGGATCCACTTCTGTAGGTGCCGGGCCATACGCTGCTGCTAGATTCCAGCAATTGGGGTATTAGGACTTCTCTGACTATTCTCTGTGGGGTCTTGTGTCACACAGGTATCTGCCGGTGCAGAAGGTTGCTTGGCAGGAGGTGAAGGGCAGCCAGGTGAATACACCCTTGCACATATCTATCCGCACTTACTTCCTCATGTGTGCTCGTGCTGGTGCTGTAGCTAGACCTAGACTTGAGACTTCACAGCAGCCTCTCACGCTGCAGCAACAATGAATCACTTAACAGGGGCTGATGCACTATCAGTTACAAATTCCGTCTCCTGATGGGTTGGTTCTTTAACCACATCTGTACTGCGGTTTTGCAATGTTCCGCAAGTTCTGGTGGAATTTTAATGGCTCGTGAATATCTGAGTATTTGTCTGTGATTCGCTGCACAGGTGCTGGTGGGAAACTATGACGAAGCAGTCAAGATGATGGGAGACACGGCGTTCCTGTCGTCACTCATCAACTTCCCCAAAGAGGCCATCACCGACGAGACTGTCGAGCTGCTGCGGCCCTACTTCAAAGCGCCCGATTTCAATTTTGACTCCGCCAAAAAGGTGTGTTCGCGTGTCCTAGGGAAATTCTTGCCTTCTTGCAGGCATTTTCCTGACAAGATGACATCACATCTCAGGATCCAAAAGCTGGCTTAACTGCTAGAAATGTGGTGAGTCAAGGCTGGCTCCGCCTGAATGTCAGGGCTTTCAGACGTCGCTTAAAGGGTATTAACACTGCTAAGAACCACGCATTTGACTAAGCTGTCCATGAGGCCATGCGGCCATGTCTGCTTATATCCTTTCATATCCAGCGTACTTTCACCCCTCCCCTGCCCTTCCACAGCTCAGGACAGCGCAGGGCTGATGAGCACTGGAGTGCAATGCTACATGCCGACATGGCCCCTGATGTCTCAGCAACATGCTCCAAAGAGCCGATATACAGCGGAGCCTTGTAATTGACCTGCTGCATTCAGATCAAGGACCCATGGGCAAAATCTCAAGGCCGTTGTCCTGATTGTGTCCTACTGGATATGGTGAACCAACAAGAGATTGAATGGGCAGCCTTGGGAGTGTGGCTGGTCTGCAGGCGCTCCTTGCTTCTCAACCAGAACAGAGTCCAATAACACGCATACACTTATTAATTTGATGTCCAAATTTGCAGGCGAGTGGCAACGTGGCGGGACTCTGCAATTGGGCAGAAGCCATGTGCACCTACCACGACGTGGCAAAGGTGGTCGAGCCGAAGATCGTGGCACTGCGCGGCGCGGAAAATGAGTTGAAGATTGCGACCAAGGAGAAGGACGAGGCGGTTGCTGAGCTGGCGATCGTGCAGTCCAAGCTGGACGTCATGCAGGTGCGCGCATGTGCATGCGTGCGGCAGGTGTTGCCAGATCAGGCAATGATATCTTCATGACGCATGCAGCACATGCAAGTCACACGGGAATGCCCCATAATAACACCATACAGCTGGGAAACACCTGGATACAAACCCCAACTACCCTTTCAGGCCGAGCTGCAGGGACGCAATCGGGCTTGTTACAGTATCTCCCATTCAACTCTGACGCTAGAAGACCTGCCTGTCATTTGCTTGATGCCAAGTGCACTTCTGGAGCTCTCTGCTTGTATGCAGTATGCCCTTTCAAAGCCAAGTCAATACCAGGTCTTTTAGAGCTTCATTGTCTCCGGATCCATCAAAATCAAAGAAGCATGGCAGTCAAGACAGAAAGGGCAAAAGTGTGCTGTGTACCCCCATGTGCACAGACTGAAAAATACGTCAACTTTTGACACACGTGGCTAAGGAATTTTGCTCATTTCAACCGCAGGCGGAGTTCGATGCGGCGATGGCGCAGAAACAAGCGCTGGAGGAGGATGCAGCGGCCACAGAGCGACGAATGGGCGCGGCAAACGCTCTCCTAGGAGCATTGGCAGGAGAGGAAGGGCGCTGGACCGAACAGTCCAAGGCCTTTGACGACCAAATCCAACGCTTAACTGGTGAGCTGTAATATTGCTGGGAATCACAGCCGCCTAGATGTTTTCCTCAGATCTGACCGTGACGCCATATCTATCAGCTGTGCACTAAGAAAGGATGAGTTGTGTCCATTTACAGCTTGCTGTTCCCACACAGTTCCCTACTTCCTGCATGAAAGACTCTGAAGATGACCTTTTTTTCCCCCGTAAAGTTGATATCCCAAAATCTGGTTACAAAGTGCGGCCGGCACCCATGCTCGCAATAACATTGTCACGTGGGTACTTCTCGTCAGGTGCTTGGCGACATGAGGCATGCATCTGTTCTGGAATTTCCCACGTGGCAGTGTTAGTTTAGAGCCCAACAGATGTAAAAACACCACGCTGGTTCAACCGAACATTGCAGCAATATGGTGCTTCCCTTCGTGGCAGAAGTAAGGATGCCAGACATGGTGGGGGAGGAGCAATGTCATCGAGGAAAGATCTAATCGGACCCATTCCGTTATTGAGAGGCACTGGCTGGTTAAATACTTCCCGCATGACAGTGTTGTGAGGCAGCTCTAAAAGCTACCCATTCCAGAAGAGACCAACTACTAGGCAGAACCTGAGATCTACATTTCTTGTGCGCAGGTGACTGCGCAATTGCGAGCAGTTTTGTGTCGTACCTCGGCCCGTTCAACCGCGAGTTCCGGGAGCTGTTACTAACCCGTGACCTGCTGGCCGGCTGCCGTAAACTCAACATCCCATTTACAAAGGACATGAAGGTCTCCAGCTTTCTCGCTGATGACGCTGAGGTTGGAGAGTGGACGCTGCAGGTGAGTCTTTTTCGTTCTTAATTTCTTACTTTGAGGGTTTTGGGGTTGTCAAAGGGAGCAAAACGATAGAGTTGTGCATGCTGGGACGAAAATTGGAGGGTGCAGGTGGGTTCTTCATTTCTTGGTGTCCATTGGAAAATGTTTTTTTCGTTTGATGAAAGGGAGCAGAGTCAGGGTTGTGCCAGCAAAGCTGAGGCCAGCGAGGTGGGTTTGGGTTGTCTGAATGGTTCAGGGGTTTGTTTTCTCATCACCGGGTGGTGTTGACGGAACTTGAGGACAGGGTTTGCTGAGAGTCTTGGACTTTACGCTGCCATGCTAGGATATGCTTGAGAAGTGAGGCCAGGGTATAAGGGAATGATACATGCCGAAAAGTTGGGATTAAGGCTTTCTCTGGTCGGGTATCCATGTGTTGGCATGCCAACACTTAAATCACCGTGCGGAACAGGTCTTGATCTTGCCTTTCATGCCTCGGTTAGCTTGCCATGCCTCAAGGTTTGGGAGTCCTGCAAATTCCTATTTGTGTGTGTGTGTCATGAGATGCCGCCCAGCCGTTTGCTATACTTCCCAGCAGATCCCGCATTGTCTGAACATCAAATATCAGTTTAAAATTTCATTCAAGGTTTAACAATTTCAAATTTACATCCATTGAATTCCCTCAACTATTTGGGATATGGACGTGTGCGTAGGGCCTGCCCACAGACGAGCTGAGCGTGCAGAATGGCATTCTTGTGGCGCGCGCGTCTCGATTCCCCGTGCTTATAGACCCCCAGGGGCAGGGACGCGCTTGGCTGCTGCAGCGGGAAGCTTCCAAGGGGCTGCGCGTCAGTCACCTGCCCGACAAAAACTTCCGCGCCGTGCTCGAGGCGCGCACCCTTTCTAGCATTCGTTTCAGTTTCTAAACTACCGTGATGTCTGCGTTACAAAGTTTTCCCTGATAGAACTCGTCCATCATGTCTGGCAGCTCATAATGCACCACACGGTGGAACCGGTGGTCGCCGATCATGTCTTTGGCGACATGGTAAGTCAGGAAGAGGGATTTAATTTAGGGTGTACCCTAAAAAATGGACGTCCTCTTTCTGACTTACTGTGTCGCCAGTGACATTATCGGCGACCACCATCTCCACCGTGTGGTGCATTGTGGTGCATTCCACTGGAGTGACATGCTAATGGTGGAGAAAGTGGCTAGACAAGCAAAGGCTGGAGAAGAACTGTTGATAGGTTGCTGCAACAGCCCTAGCCCTGAGGGCTGGACCAAGCGTGTGACAATGATCACAGTCCCTGGCTGTGACATGCATTCTAGTAGAAGTCTTCACTATCGGCGTTTGATTGTTTGATTTTCTGGGTTGCAATATTCCCTGGAGAAGGATCCTAGGCTTTTTTTCTTTTAATTTAGGGTGACTCTAGAAAGCTAAACCCTAAAAAAACCACGTGCAAATGAGGGAATCCGTCGGGGGCCATAGTGTGAGCTCTTGCCATAGCAGTGCTTATCTTCACTGCCATGTGATTTTCCGCACTCCCTTTGGCATGTTGCTCACACTGCGACCCATTCCTCTGTGGAAACCTCAACAATCCCATAAGCCTACTGTGAACATTTATGGATATGCACACGGATTTTTTTGGGTTTACCCTGAACCCTAGACCCTATACTAGGGTGCTGCAATATATATAGTGTAAGTGTAACTCTAAAACTGCTGGTGTGTGCTGTGCAGGACTGCCTGTCGAATGGCAAGCCGCTGCTGATAGAGAACATAGAGGAGGAGCTGGACCCAATCTTGGACCCCGTGCTCGAAAAGAGATTCATCCGCCAGGCACGCGGCCTGACGCTGCAACTCAACGACAAAGAGGTGCTATTCGTTATTCGTTTAGACCCTAGAACCCTAAATTGGAATTATTTAAAAGACTTGGCAATCTTGAGTCACAGCTCAGGAGCTTGCAATTTGAACGACTCTTTTTCAGCTGTCTCTCAAGCTCAAGGTAGTGGTGCCGCACGCTATTAGGCAATGATTAATGGTCACGCAGACATTTCATGCATGCACCGTGCAACCTCATTCCCTGCTATCTAGAGGTTCCCTTTCACAACGACTTTGAGGGTCATATTGAATACCTACCACAGTTCCTTTGCGCATTGACACTCACTATCAACGCACTATCTGAGCGAAACCCTTGCTATGAATGCCCATAGCCAGTCGCCGCGCTTCAGGGCGTTCGAAGCTCCATTGCATTTGTCACACACCGCAACGACGGCCACAGATGATGGAAACATTGCGTTTTTTCGTGCCTGATTCAAAATCCTTCAAAGTCTGCGCCCTAGAAAAATCCATGCTGATTCCAGCGCTGCCGCATGTCACGGGCATGGGCTGGCAATTTTAATAGAGCGTTACATTTGAGGGTCGAGGATTCACAATATGTGTTACTTACCCTATGACCCACAGATTTGAATTTGAATTCGCGCACAGGTGGAATACAACGAGGGCTTCAGGCTGTATTGTACCACTCGGCTGCCGCGGCCGCACTACACACCAGAATTGTCCGCCAACGTGACATTAGTCAACTTTACTGTCACGCAAGCCGGCCTGGAAGACCAGCTGCTGGGCAAGCTCATCCTGAAGGTCCTAATCACCCTCCCTATACCCTACACCCTATATTAGAAACACTTAGAAAATGGGGGACAAGGAAAAAATGCTTCCTCGTCTTTGATGATCTACTTTTTTCTACTCGAGCATTAAGAGGAGTGGTAAATGGCCAGCCTGACGGCATCAGATGCTGCAAGCTGTAGGCAACATTTTGGCTTGCAAGACTTGGCGCAGTCAAGGCGAGCCATTTACCGCTTCTTTCAAGTGTGCAATGCTGGACCTTGCTTTTAAGTATTAGGTTTTTGGGTTCCTGATATCGGGTCAGGCGAGGCCCCGGCTGGCGGGGGGCAATATACATCCTGAGCACCGCGCCCAGGGTTGATTGGGTCTTGCTTGGATCTGGCGAGTCCAACAAGTGGTAGGATTATGGCGGCCTTCAATTGCAGCCTGTCTGCAGGACGCACCTTGCCTCTTGGCAGGAAAAGCATTTACTAATAATAATATTAATAATAATCTGCAGGAGAAGCAGGAGCTTGAGGAGCAGCGGCTGGCGCTGATGGAGGAGGTGCAGAGCTACCGGCGACGCATCAAGCAGCTCGAGGACGACCTCCTCTTCAGGCTGTCCAACTCACAGGCCCGCTACCTCTGCCCTGCCAGATGTCTTTTGCAAATCTCAAACATTTTGACAGCCATTGGCTTGCTGCAGCTCGTGGTTGCGCCAATCGCTCTTGACAGGTCCGGTCGAAATAGTTGCTCTGCATGAGGAGATCCCAGGCCCCACTGACGGAACTGGAAAATAGAGAGTTTATGTACAACCGTTCGCAGAAAATACTGGCGGTTTGCCTGCCGTAATGCTGAACATCAGCAGCATACGTCCCGATTGAGCACTGACAGGGCTGCCTGATTCGGCATGGAAGAAGGGGTTGCCTGATCTGGCATGCAGACGTAGCCCTATATCCTGCCGCATTTTTTACCCCCAAATAAAAACATTTCGATACTGCTGCTGCAACAGGGCAATCTCCTGGATGACACCGAGCTCATCGGCGTGCTGGCCGTCACCAAAGCCACGGCCGCACAGGTGAGTCGATCATATCGCATCTCTTCCCGCCAATCGAGGGCTGATCCGTTGCTTGACGCAATTTCTCAGAGTCAGCGCCCAGCACGACAACCAAACACTCAGAAATCGTCAGCTCAAAATCCAGGGAATATGAATGTGAAAGCGGGCCCTGTACGTTGGAACACTGCAAAGATGTGCATCTTTGTATTTTAATACCCTTTGTTTGGCATAGGGTCAAGAATTAGGAACCATAAACCCTGAAAATGATGCAGGTAAACGCCAAGCTGGCAGGCGCGTCCGAAGCGCGCCGCCGCATCGGCGAGGCTTGCGAAGAGTACCGGCCGGTCGCACACCGCGCGCAGATCATTTATTTCTTGATCGCGCAGTTCTCCACCGTCAACTGCATGTACCAGACCTCGCTCGCGCAGGTACGGCCGCTATTAGTATAGTTTGTTTCCGCCTTCTTTAATGTGATGTTCTTTTGAAGTGTTTAAAATAATATTTAGGGGTACATAAACCCGAAGGTCAGTCATCAAGTGAGGAGAAGGGCTGACGTGGCCTTTCAGCTTTCTCACAAGAGGTCACGCTCGGGAGAATGAATGCCCATAACAATTGCCTCTGAGTGAGAGCGTCTTGTGGGTGACCTCGCACAGGTCTTCAATTGGGCTGTTTCTTTTAGGACAAGAGTGGGGAAAGGGTGGAATAGGTGTGAAGTGGCTTTCCAGATTTCCCACAAGGCCTGACCCTGTCGAGGTGGGTGCTATTAGCACGCTCCTCCTCATGCTCAGATCTTGCGGGAGACCTCGCAGAGGGGTTTGACCGGGCTGTTTTTTTCACAGAACATTGGTCTGAAAAGGGACGGAGCGGGTTTAAAATAGCTCTCAAGCTTCCCGATAAGGCCATGGGCGACTGCTATTTGCAAGTGGGTGCTTGTGCTGAGGTCTTGTTGGAAACCTTGCAGAGGGTTTGGGTGGGCTATTTCTGGTGGAAAAAGGTCTTGTGATGTCTTTTGGGAACCCTTGTCGGGTCCAGCTAGGCTGTTCTGGTCTGAGCAATGGTGGGGATAGGGGTTAAGTCAGTTTTGAAGTGGCTGTCAAGCTTGCCCAGAAGAGCTGAGCAAGGCGAGGCGCATGCTTTTAGCAAGCCCCTCCTCATGCTCTGATCTTGCGGGAGACCTTGCAGTGGGATTCAGCTGGGCTGTGTCTTTTTAGACAGCAGTGGGAAAGAGAGTGGAATAGGTGTGAAGTGGCTCTCAAGCCTTCCCACCAGAGCTGTGCATGCTGAATTATGTGTTGTTGGCACCTCCTACGTCTTGATCAACTCCTGCGGGGAATGATCTTGCAGGGTTCAACTGGCTGCTTCACTCGAGCACCTACCCAAGGAATGCTTATGTATTTTCTATTTGCCATGCTGACCCCTGTCAAGCATGCAATATCTGCCCTTGATGTGGCGGCCTCAAGCCTTGCATTGCTTCCGCAAACCTGAAAGAATGGCGGTTGTGCCATGTGTCCTGGAACATACTGAAACGTACACACTCCTCTGATGAGAGTTTGCTGAAATGCTTCCATATATTTAGGGTTTGGATAACCCTAAACCCTAAAATATAAATATAAATATAAACATGCTATGCGCAGTTCAATCAGCTGTACGAGGTGGCCATCGACACAGCCGAGCGCTCAGCCATCTCCTCCAAGCGAATCCACAATATCATAGACCACCTCACCTATGAGATTTACCTCTACATTCAGCGCGGCCTATTCGAGCGCCACAAGATTATCTTTGCCCTGCTGCTCGCCATCTCTGTGTTGACCTCGGCTGGCAAGGTTAGTCATCTTCTCGACATCATCTTCCACTTCCTTACAGTCAACGTTTACATCAGAATTTGTACTGGAAGCCAACAAAATATGCCAGATTAAAGGTTGCCAAGCCACGTTTGTTGATATCTGACTGAAACTTGGCTGAAGTTTCAGAAAGTCTGTCCTGCAGTCAGAGTCTTCGGGCGTATTTCTTGGTTTGTGGCTACCTGATGTAGTGAGTTGGTTTTCTGAAGCCAATCGGTGGCTTAGAACGGGACGGCCTCAGTCACTTTATGCGCCACAAAAATGTCCGGTGTATGTGTCCAAGACCACATTGGCTTCATGCAGCCACTAAAGAAAACCCTGGTCACAGCCCGTGCTTTCCCAATATGTGCACGCATGCATGCATGCAAGGCAGATAGCATTGGTTTTGCATGACTGCCTTCCTTCCGCGTACAATGCAACGCCCAGTCTGTACGTGGCGGCTGCAGGGTTTGTAGAGATGAGTCATGCGCCACCGTGATTGCCACCTTCCTCGCACCATCGAGCATGAACAACAGGTTCAAAAACAGCTTTGCATGCATGCAAGGGTCATGAGCGTGTGCATGCATGCACGCAGATAAAGCCGGAGGAGGTGGACATGTTTCTGAAGGGCGGCGGCGCACTCAACATCAACAGCGTCAAGAAGAAGCCCAAGGTGCACATTCTGCCTCAGCCGACGCATTATTTTACATTCCTATTAAAAGTAATGCCGTACTGCGCGCTTGTCCTGCCAAGAGGCAAGGTGCGTTTGCAGACAAGCTGCAGATGCATGTCTTATCACAGCTAAACCCTCTGACTGTCCTCAAATATTCTCAGCGAGTGGGTGTGGGGATGATACCACCGCATTAGCCTGGATCTTCTGAGTCTTGGAATGTCCGTGACACTAAAGATTCAGAGGCAACAGGTGTTTGCTGTGGTGCTATCCAGTCGTCGGCTTGTAACCAGGGTTTTGGGTTTTGGAAACCCTAAATTTTAACCCCAAAAGTCCTAAAAACAACGTAAAATAAGAGGACTATTGATTGGCGCAGGAGTGGATTCCGGATGCAGTGTGGCTGGGCGTTGTGGCGCTCGGAGACATGGGCGCTTTCCGAGACATCGTTGAGGCAGTCACTCGCGCCGAGGGGCAATGGCGCCGATGGTGCGTTGTATTTAGAACATATATTATATGACCCTAAACCCTAAAATTTAAAAAAAAAGGTATTATTATAATTGTTGTTATTGTTATTATTACACGCTTTTCCTGCCAGCATGCAAGATGCGTTCTGCAGACAAGCTGCAGTTAAAGGCTCCCACAATCCTACCCCTTGTTGGACTCGCCAGATCCAAGCAATACCCATTCAACCCTGGGCCCGGTGCTCAGTACTTACACCGGCCCCCGGCCGGCCAAAGGAATATTTATACACATATAAAGCCCCTCTGGCACAAGTCACAAGCTGCCAGGCATGAGAAATTAGTGGCAGAGTCATATGATTAGACTTTCTCTGCTTCAAAATATTGCGATCAGTGAGTCGTGGGCCTGAGATTTAGCATGGTACACATCCTGGAAGCAAGGCAGCTGGATAGCTGTGGTCGATAGATGACATGCTGATGGATTCCCATGTCATCTACAGACACGGCTTCCAAACTGCCCATGTGTTCAGGGATGTGTGCCATGCTGAGGTGAATAAAGTTGTGTATTATCAGTACGATTAGTACGTGACATTCCTACTGGAGGCAAGGTGTGTTTGCAGACAAGTTGCCCGTAAAAGCCGAGACAACCCCCCTTTCACATGACGGACCTGCTTAACTCAAGCACGACCCGGTCATCCGTGGGCACGGCGCTAAACTTTTGAACCGCCACCCGCCAGCAGGGGCCATTTTTATGCCGCTTGAACCCGTTAAATTGATAATATGTGGGTCAGAGATCCTAGTGTTGTGCGCACCCTGGACGTCAGAAAATTTGCAACTCATGCACTTCTGCGGACATGCCGTTGCAAACTATAGCATGTCAGCAGTCTGCGCATGGGTAGCAACAATCTGGCCTCCCCAGTGCCCACAGCACTAACTGGAAAAGGCGCTCCTTGAAGAAAGGCACGTTCCTAAAAGCCTGTTATGGGTGAAGAGAAGGTGCTGAGTAATGTGATTATGCCAGGTACGATGCGGAAGCGCCGGAGAGGGCGCCCGTACCGGAGTACGGAGATCGGCTTTCCAAATTTGAGCGCATGTGCATCGTGCGGGTGGGGCTTGCAACCTCCAATCTGTTTTTTGGATTGAGGGTTTGAGCCATAAGACTTGGAGCTGCCCTGTGTGCCGGGACGCTTTGGTAAAGCTGATCAAAACATCTTTGGCAAAATTAAACCGGCAGGCATGGCAGTCTCATATGGGCAAGCAAAGCTGCAAGTCCTTATGTCCGCCTCCAACTTCGTGCTTTGAGACGAACCACCCTTTCCTTTGCCAGTGCAAAATGAAATTTGTCACAGCACCCAAGTTGTTGAAGTTCCTTTAAAAATTTTCAATGCCGAGTCTTGAGCTGTTGACAAAAAATGCACGCTTGGGTGATTTCAGGCGTGGAGGGAGGATCGCACTTTGGTGGCGGCTGCTGATGTCATCGCTGATGCTTTGGGTCAGCGTTTCGTGGACAGCGTGCCGCTGAACATGGAGCGGGCATGGGCTGAGTCGTCGCCACGCGTGCCCCTCATCTGCCTGCTCTCGCCAGGTCAGCAATCTGTTTCTACTATTTGAGCTCTAATTGAAGGTACTGCCTGGGTTATCATGGTTGTTGAGGTGTGGCCAAGCTGCAGATAGAAGCAGTGTTTGTTGGCAAACCAGACCTGGGATATCTGTGAGGTTTGCGAGGAAAGGAAATGCATGGACCCTAGGAGTGAAGTGCACAAGAGCCGCCAAACATATTTTGCCCCGTTTTTGGAGGTTTCATAAGGACTGCCAGTGACTGGCTTGTGTGCTGTTCGTGGTATTTGAGGGCTGGAATGCCAACGCTCGGATATCTCAACAGCAGACAAGCATCTCACTGTGGCAAATCAAGAGCATGATAAACATGAACAACTCCTTGTGACATGAATGTAAGGTACCGTATGAGGCGGAAATGTGAATCTCTAGACCCTATGGCATCAGCGATGGCCTCTGCAGAGTGGACAACTTACCTGTCAGCCGCAAATACTCTGTATAACAAAATTGCATCGGCGATGGTTGGCGTGAAGAGATTCGAATATCTGTGATGGAATCTCTTCAGGCCAATCATCGCCGGTGTAATCTTGTTATACAGAGTATTTGCGGCTGTCAGATAAGTTGTCCACTGTGCAAAGCAGGCGAGGCAGCATCAGCAGAGCACATGCATGCAAAGCATCTGTATGATGATCAAGTGATTGGGCGATCTGGTGAGAGACTCACAGAGCAGGGATGCTTGAAGGCTCTCCTGGCTTTGTCTGTGGAGCCACTCAATCATTGTCAGCTCTGAAAGACAAGGAATGGCGAGAAATTCAACCTACTCCAGAGAGTGAATAGAAAATGTTGTTGCGCAGGCGCGGACCCCACGAAGCTGATAGAAGACTTGGCGAAGCGCAAGAAGATCCGGACCATGGGAGTATCGATGGGGCAGGGGCAGGAAATAATCGCACACAACCTCTTGACCGCCGCCCGCGCAGATGGTCAGTGGCTTCTGCTGCAGAACGCGCACCTGGGGCTCGCTTACCTGTCAGAGGTTAGTCGTCCGCTAAGTCATCCTGCAGCAGCATCGCGTCAGCCTTAATCTTCTTGAATTTTAGTGTTTAGGGTTTATGGTATACAGTCTTGAATCGGAAGTAATTTGGACCTATGAGATGGCGTCTGAATGCCCGGCAAGAGAAGCAGCAGCAGATTGTGGTTGCGGTACTAAGACCCCACCTGTATTGCTCTTCCCCAAAAAAAAAACCTGCTGAGAAGCATTGCATCTGGTGACACGCCTGCGGTTCACCAACTTTGCAGCAGACCGTATCGTGGCATGCCGGTCAGGAAGGGGCTTGAGTTGAAGTGCGTGGTGGCTGCAGACACTATCCAGTCACAGAGCATGTAAATAATAGTGTCGAGTGCCTATTCCGTCCACGATCAGGCAATCCTATTCCAGGTCAGGACAATACAGAAAATGACACCAATGGCAAGAGCGGACAGGTGTTGCCTGGCTCGGTCTTATGAGAAGCATGTGCTCCTCAGCACAGCGTATATGCGCCAGCGAGCACACACACTGGTTGGATGTTGTCTTCAGTCACCATTAAATCTGCAGCAGGCACGCAGAATAGAACCTTTAATTATTTTATTTTCAAGGGGTTCTAGGGTTTCGGAACCCTAAACCCTATTAAAACACGCTTCTGGCAATGCAGCCTGCAGAGCCTCCTTATGTGCGAATTTAGGAAGCCAAGAGTAACGGGTGATTTGTGCGAGCAGCTGGAGGGCGTGCTTTCGAAGACGGAGGGAGTCCACGAGAATTTCCGGCTGTGGATCACTGCGGAGCCTCACGCGGCGTTCCCTATCGGCCTGCTCCAGATGGGCATCAAGCTTACTAATGAGGCCCCCGTCGGCATCCAGGCCGGCCTGCGCGCCTCCTACCAGTGGGTCAATCAGGTATTTCTGTGATTTTTTTTGATTGAGTTCGCATTTGTGACAAGGGGATGTCAAACTCCTTCAGTGCATTGGATGAAGCCTGGTCGGTATGTACTGGTATCTCTGCATGGGGTGAGGAAGCTGGCGATTGAATATGTACAGCTTGACTAGGAAGCTCCCTTGTGAAGCACTGCTAAACATGCTGTGCTGGCGTGTTGTCATGCATGTGACACCTTCAGAGCTCTGACAGCATTACTGAGTATTAGCAGGGCACGGCATCCATGCAAGTGCACACTGACATTCTTGGCTCCATCCTGCACTTGAGATTGGGCTTTAAGCTGCTAATGGGGTCCGATGGTGACAGTGTGCAACTTCCTGAACGAGCGTGGCGGCTGTGCCCTGTTGATACCAGTATATCAAGGGTTATATACCGTATTTGGGTTTTTTGGGGTATACCATATTAGAAGAAGAAACCCTACGGTTCAGCGGAAGGATCGCAGCAGAGTGTGTCCTCTGTTTGCCGATGCAGGCCCTGACCCTTCCGCTCAGAAGAGGACAGGCGCTCCTTGCTAAGATTGCTTTGGGGCCCAGAATGCTTGCCATGCATTGCTGATACGAGCAGTCTCACAGACCCATGAAAAGAGCGTTATGGCTTTCGTACTAAGTTTCCAGCCGCTTGTAAAGCGTCCATATTTATTACAATGGCTGATCAATTACTAACATTACTAATATATATTTCTTACTGATGAAAATTAGAGCGTGAAATTCTTGCTCTGCCACGCAGGACATTTTGGAGGCGGTAAACAGACACGAGTGGAGGCAGCTGCTCTTCGTGATGACGTTCCTGCACAGCGTGGTCCAGGAGCGACGCAAATTCGGCCCCATCGGATGGAATGTGCCCTACGAGTTCAACCAGTCCGACCTCTCCGCATGCGTCCAGTTCCTGCAGGTGCTGGATTTTACATTAATGCTAGACCGACACACACAAACCCCTTGAAAATAAACCCTGAAGAAGTAAAAAGAAGGGCTGCGGGAGGTTTTTGTAATGTCCTTGTCTGCATGCCTTGTCTTTCGGAGCTGCGGAAAATGCTGCCAGTGTTGCTGAGGTAGTGGATCACCGAATGTCCTTTCTTCCATTGGTGTGGCGATCAATCCAGGTGTGCATTTTATTGTGCAGTGACTGGCTGCCAGAAGGATGCTGGCTCGTACAAAAAAAATAAGGTTGCAGGATTGAATGGCAAGCACACGAGGTGTCCTGCTTTGCTCTTCTAGCTTCAGATCCAATAAAGGCACACAGCATGCATTGAAGAGCTTGAGTACCGTGCTGATGCTACGAGTAATTGGCCCCAACAGACAAAGCACAAAGCCTCCGCACTGGGGTGTCGTGCAAAGTACTGTGTGGCCTCCTGCTTGTTGGATCAGCCCTGCGTGAGCTCTTCACTGCAAGCTGCGTGGACCTTACTCATCATGCATGCTCTTTCCTTTGCCACACCCGATGGCGCAACAGAGCGTGAAACAATCCTTCAGATATCCAGCTCATTGGCAAGCATCCTGGCTATTCCTGCATACCTAGTATGGCTTCCTCTGGGTACTTCAACTTTCACATTTTAAGTAGTCAAAATTTAAATTTCAAAATTTCGAATTTTTTAAATTCAAGCCTGAATAATTTGAATGCCGCTCGCAGAATCACCTGTTGGAGATGGAGGCGAAGCGCGCGAGTGCGCCGACGTGGGAGACGGTGCGGTACATGGTGTCGGCCATCCAGTACGGCGGCCGCATCACTGACGAATTCGACAAGCTCCTCATGGACACCTACGCCGAGAAATACTTCCAGCAGGCGCGCGGCGTTCCCATACAATTTGCCTGTTTTCCTTCTTGCTGATATAAATATTCTGAAATACTTCGAAATATTTAAACGCTTTTCCTGTCAGAGGCAAGGTGCATCTGCAGACAATCTGCATGTGAAAGCTTGCACAATCCTACCCCTTGTTGGACTCGCCAGATCCAAACAGACCCAGTCAAACGTGGACTTGGTGCTCAGTGTTTATACCGGACCCCGCCAGTCAAGGCCCATATAATTCACCCTGCAAGTTAGCTATTTCTCCTCCTCTGTCTCTACTGTTTCAGCAGAGGCTGAGCGTGCGAAAGACTTCGATTGCATTTGATTGCATTACTGGCAAAAAATGACTCCAGCATGTCCATGGAAGCGATTCCAATTCTGCAGTGTTCACTTTTAGTCAGGGAAGGAGCCACTGGTTTCACACGTCCGGCCTTTGCTCTGCAGAATTTGCTCGGTATCACATTGAACCGGATGTTATGCTGCAAAGAGAGGCAGCTTCTGTCAAGCTAGTAGCCACACTTCCTGACCTGTGTGAAGCAGGCCTGACTCCCTAGTACATAAAGTGTTTTGTCTGACAGCTGCATTTTGTGGTTTTACAGGGCGCGCTGTTGCCGAACTACGTGCTACACAAGGACATCAAGGAGGGGGTCTCATACACCGTGCCACAAGGGACAGAGATTGAGATATACCGGAAGGTGCGACTCATCCTCTGGTCACATGACCGCCACATGCAGCTCACATGCTTGCTCTAGAACCCGACTGCCCAACACCAGCAGCTTCTTGCCAGGGTTCACAATGTCTCTGGTGCTCAACAAGCAGTAAACGAGGCAGCCCGCTATCCAAATGTCATTGGCATGCTGTCTAGCTCACTCGAAAGAAATCATACGAGCGCAAATCCATACGAACACGAGTCGAAAGTGTGCTTGATAAAAGCGGTCAATTTTGTGCGCGCAGGCAATCGAGGAGGTTCCCAGCCAGGACAACCCGGAGCTGTTTGGGCTGCACCCCAACGCAGACCTCACCTTCCGAACCCTCCAGGTTTGACCCCTCAGCAACCCTTTTTGAGCCAACCCCTTTCATCCCTTGCATTTCCAAATGGTACCCATGCTGCGGTTCGTGGCTTCCGCTTTGCTCATCTGCAAAGGCAGACTTTTGTTTATGCGTATGCGCTGAGGTCATGAACTGCATCATGCAGGTGGGTTGCTTGCTTCCTCTGTGGTCAGCAAGTTTATTCCCGAGAAACCCTGCCCCATAACCTAGCCTAGTTGGTCGACGGCTCAAAAATTAGAACAGTTATTCTCCATCCAGGGCCAAAGCACAGAATTTTTGGTTTGTCTAGTGTCGCTGAAGCCCAAACAATTGAGCGCTATCAGAGCCGTGTGGCCAAAATGGATCATACCAAATGCAACACAATTACTTGAGCTCCAGTGGCATCAGGAGAGCCAAATATCCCTGTGTGGCCGCCGCTTTAAGAAGCTGCTACCTTCTAGAGGTGTTGGGGCGGCGTAAACCCTAAAACATATATTCCACAGTACCCCTAAACCGTAAATACTGGGGGGGAATGAGCAAACTGTGGCTGCGGCAGGTGCAAGCGGCGGTGCAACTGGTGTTAGAGACGCGGCCGCAGGGCGGGTCGGCCGCGGGCGACAGCAGCCGCGAAGAAGTTATCGACCGCCTCTGCGAAGACCTGCTCTCCAAGGTGAGCAGAATTTAATTTAATAGTATCACACGCTTGTCCTGCCGAGAGGTAAGGTACAACATGCAGACAAGCTGCAGGTAAAGGCTGCCACGATTATACCCCCCTCATGGAATGGACTGGCCAGATCCAAGCAAGACCCAAGGTGAATTTCTTCTTTTGTATTGTTTAAATGTATTAGCAATCAGCAGAGCTGACACTGCAGGCGTGAAGAAGCACGACATGCAGCTTCTGATCTGTGATTGCTTTTGAGAGGCTCGAAAGTTGTAATACAATTGTTTGGGAAACCCTTTGCTCTCTACTGATCTCACTTGCGAGAGCATGATGCCAGCCAAATGCATCATTTTCGGCTAGGCTCGATGCTCTTGCCCGGGCATCTCAGCACAGAGCCTTGGTTGTTGCACAAATACGAGCTTGAATGTGCTGTTCTATTCCGTAAGTACGGAGCTTGAACGTGATTTTTTCCAAGCTTCATGGCGGAAGGGAACAAGTTTAGCCAGTGATGGGTTCTGTGAGCTGCTTCACTCATACTTGTGGAAAACCTTTGCTCTATGCTGAAGCACCACGCAATAGCATGATGCAAGCTAGCTTGCATCGCGCCAGGCGTGCATGATGTTCTTGTGGAGGAACTCAGACATAGAGTCTTGGTTCCTTAACCCGTTGCCCCAAAATGAACCCAAGTTTTTGGTACAGCAAGCTGCCCTGCAAGGCGACATGCAATCTCTGATGCCTTCCCCCGTAATTTTGCATGTGGATGCTCGGCCGCCTGGCTGTAAAAACTCTAACCTCAGCATTTCTATGTATGGTGACCTGCATCAAAGGATCGAGACAGGGGATCACCAGAAAGGCACACAGAAGAAAAGAAAAGCACACAGAAACACACAAACCACACAAAAAAACCCTCAAAACACAAGAAAGACACAGAAACCAGCAAGCGCACTCAGAAGAGGGAATGGCACACGCACAGGCACCGGCGCAGTTCGAGCGGGAGGAGGTTCGGGAGAAGCTGCGGCGGCTGCCGGGAGGGCCGTCTCAGCCGTTGACGGTGCATCTGCGGCAGGAGATCGACCGCATCAACACCGTCATCAGCCTCACCACCGCCACGCTGCGCAACCTGCGTCTCGCAGTGGCAGGTGCGCGCGCATGTGCCGGCACATGCCAAAATAGTTGTTGGATTCATGTTTGGATTGAAACACAAGCATATTCCTTCTGCCCCCGCCCGTTTGGTACAGACAAAGAGGCTCCTTCCAGGGCATCTTTGATGCACTGCCCTGATGATGATGAAGATGACCTGAAAGGAGCATCGTTGATATTGTGGAGTTCTCCCAACCTTACAGCGGCAGTACAGGAAACACTACATTCCCATCCATGGACAGAATTGCTTGGGGAGTCAGCCAGCGGCAACAGTGCAGATGTTGTTGATTTGCTCGACAATACAAATCGACAACATCTGCACTGTTGCTGTCTGGCTGATTTCTCGGGAAAGTCTGTCCTTGGGTAGGGGCAAGCCGCAATATCTAAGGCTGTTTGACCCAAAACAGCAGCCCTCTAGTAAACTGCCCTAGAACTCACATTTCTTGCCGTTGCCTCAATGCATGGCCTGCAAGGGTAGGGAATTCATGTGGTTCTCCAAGCAGGGAGGTTGCAATGCCGAAGGCATGGACCAGAATCTGCTCGGAGGGCCCAGATCGTCCCTATTTTTGGGCACAAAATCTTGTTGGTGTCATGCCGAGCATGCTCTTATTCCGTTGCCCTATAAGCATGCCCGTCTTCACAGCACACGCTACATTTCTTACGCAATGCGATGTGACACCGCAGGCACCATAGCGCTGAGCGCGCAGCTTGCAGAGTCACTGGAGGCTCTCTACAATGCGCGAATTCCCCGAGACTGGCTAGCCAAGAGCTGGGAAGCTTCCACCCTCGGCAGCTGGTTTGCAGGACTACTCGCGCGCCACGACCAGCTGTCGCGCTGGCTCAACTCCGGCCGGCCCAAGGCCTACTGGCTCACCGGCTTCTTCAACCCCCAGGTTTGCTTTTTAACCACCCCCAGGACATTGCTTACAAGGGTGCTATACCTAAGTCAGGTAGATGTACTACCTCCTGATGAACAACCAGGATTTGAAGCTACATACTTGCGTGCATTGCGTGGTCGTGGAAGGGCTGCGCGCCCCCGTTTTTTTCTGCTCCAGCGGGGGCCGTGGAAGAGAGGGGTGCAATTAGGCGTATGATGTCAGTGTCCCGTTTGCTGTCTTGCTTAGGGAGTGTGGGAGGAGGACTTGTGTCTCAGACCCTGACGGAGGCACATGCTTATATGATGGAATGGCATCTCCAGGCCGTACCCAGTGCCTTGGTCGAGTCTAGCCATGGGGCCATCGATATGTTTCGGCCTTCTTGGCGACCGCAATCCGCGCCTTGATTTGGTCAACTGAAGCGATGGCACCATCGCAAGTTTTGATTGTGTCACTGGGACAGTCTTTCTGTATTATTAGTCCATATGTAACAGCGGACTTGAGTGCAGGGCTCATGGCGGCTATAGCAAACGCTTTAAGCTTGCGGTGAAGTGTTCATGCACGCATGCAAATGGAGCATGATCAGGATGCATGATAAATGCTCGCAGGGATTCCTGACGGCGGTGAAGCAGGAGGTGAACCGGCGCCACACGGGCGATAAGTGGGCGCTGGATGACGTTGTGCTGACTAGCGAGGTGACTCACCCCGCCAAATTAGACGCCGATGCCATCAAGGAGGACCCCGCGGAGGGAGTCTTCGTGTACGGCCTCTACCTGGACGGCTGCGCTTGGAGCGCGAAAGAGAATCGGCTCATCGATGCGGAGCCGAAGAAACTTTTCAACCCGCTACCAGTTCTGTACGTCACCGGAGTGCAGGTGCGCACATGTTCTGTGGTGGGAAGGTAAATTCTAAGGTTAAAGCAGGATTTTATGCATAAAGACAACCCAGTTTTCCCTACTATTGTGCACGTATGGCGATTTGGACAACGGGTATCTCCCTGATGAGTATCTCAGGTATATGGTTTGCAAGTCAGGTTGCAGACGTTTCCCTGACATATGGGTTCAAGATGGAGCATTCTCAGTGCCAGCTGGGGACAGACCAAGAAGGTGCCAGTGCATCGGTGGATGGATTAGAGATATGCAAGGGGTGCATCCTAAGGGTTTGCTAGTAGAAAGTACCAGAGTCCAGGTCCTGAGCAGGTCCTGAGGTCCTGTCGAGTCTTGCTCCGAGGACGACGGGGATCAAACCCGCGGCCTTTGACGTGTTGCAAATGCTGTTGGTTTGGCATGCCTATATTCCATGCCTATTTGGCACACCTATAGGCCTACAAGTCAAGGATGGCGGGGGATTTTCACTGATGAGTATCTCAGAGCGATCCAAAGTATTTGATTTCCAGATGAGGCTGGTCCCCAGGTCTCGGGGATCTCTTTGAGGTACAAATTCAAGATGGAAAATAACAACTGCCAAAGCTAGAGGAATTAAGCAGCAAACAGTGGAGCTGCTGGCCTCAGCAGTGCTGCTTGTTGTAATAGCAGTTCACCAAAGCTTGCAAAGCCTTTGCCTGATGCACATTTCGTGTGGTTGAATGCAGGCAAAGGACAAGAAGAAGAGCGGTGTGTTTGAGGCGCCGGTGTACCGAGTCAAGAAACGCACGGGGCTCAATTACATAACCAGCTTCCCTCTGCGCACGGATGAGCCCTCCTCCAAATGGATTCTGCGCGGAGTCGCGCTGCTGTGCTCCGTCGATTGAGAAGGGCAATATTTGGGCGGGTGTTTGCAGTCAATTGTTATTATTATTATTATTATTATTATTATTATCATTATTATTATTACACGTTTTCCAGTCCTCTAGGACTAGGTACGTCAAATAACACCTGAATTATTGCTCTCCAGTCTTCGGTTCTTGCAGTCAATATTCGTTGATAAGGTGGCATGCATGGGTGAGTGCTGGCATGCTGTGGTGCTGACAATTGCACTCGGATGGACACGCAGAGATCAGCATGATGCACAGTCGCATTGTTTTATTGTGTGCAAGTGTTTCAATTATGATCGGATTTCTGAGTGTGTTACAAATGGGATACAATTCATTCCAAGCCTACAATTTCTCACAGTTCTTTCCACTCCTAAAGGCACCTCATGCATTGTCTGTTACAGTGTTCTGCAAATTCGGTATACGTTCCAGTGTTCCAGCTTATGATGTAATCTACTTAAGCATCGGCGGAGATCTCTGTCAACATTGCCCCTCTGTTTTTGGTCCTCAGCTGGCATCATACACAATGAACTAAACAGCTAAAACAAACTCTCAGTTTGTTTTAGCTCAAGGCCGCATACAGCGCACAGATGTGATCACGCAGCGCCATATCCAGCTATGACAAAGATGACACAGAGCCAATTATGAGCGCACTGACTGATCCTCTGCTGCCTGGCTGTGCTGCCCTGCCGTGGCTGCATTCTCCACACCCTGCTCCTTGCTGCCATTACTGAGACTATGCCCAGCTCTACTCCTTCCCTCTGCAACCCCATTGGCGCTTTCTACATGCGCACCATTCACCCCCGCAGCAAGCCCCACACCCTCCCTGGCATATGCAACCCCAGCATCTTTCGCCCTATCCGTTCTGCTGGAATTACTTTCCGCTGAGTCACCAGCAGCCGCCGATGATTTATCCTGTGCCTGTTCTGGCTGCACCAAATTGCTGGCTTGGTGCTCAGCTGCTCGCTCATAAATGGCTTCGCTGACATCCGTGATGTGAGGATCCATCTCCAGCTCAAGCCGGGGGCGATCCTCCTGGGCAGACTCCGAGCGCCCCGCCGCTGACTCATCCCCCGCCGCTGACTCATCCTTTGCCTGTGTTGACTCCCCCACGCTGCTGTCTGCATGCGCAGCTGGTGGCTTGTCCATGCCCTCGTTGAGATCGTAGATGGGAGGACCAATCTCCAGATCCAGTTTGGGGCGGTTCTTGGAGTTTTCCTGGTCGAGGATGACATCCACGTCGACTGGCAGCACCGGGCCGCGCATTATGTCGCAGGCCCACTGCTGCCGCAGCCGCTTGAGACTCTTCATAAATAGGTCGCCTGCGTAGCGGGAGCAACACGCCATCAGAGTGAAGCACACTTAGAGCAATGCTAAGAATTTGCTGATGTATTGGCAGTATTATTGCAGAGCAAACGACGAAGGCATCCGAGCAGGATCAACAGTGATGAATGGCCTTAAAGCTGACCAGAAGGACCTCAGCAACAGCCACAATTGTCCAATCGTGATCAATCACGCGAGCATTGGACAATTTTGACACTTGCTGGGATCTCACTGCTTGCAATGCTGACTCCTGCGCAAAACCGGAAGTACAACATTCCCTCTACACGGCAACCAGAGCGTCAGGCACTTTCTGATCGTCCAGGGCATAGATTGTTGCCCAGCTGAGAGGAGTTGCAATGCTGGCAGAGGAGGGACTCACTGCCTTCCAGGCGGTACTCGTCCAGGGGGTTGAGGTGGGAGAATGAGCGCAAGTGCACCGCCGTGTCAGTGCTCTTCATGTCCTCCAGAAACTCAGACCACATCGTGTCGAGCACCTGCCAGCAGAACAAACCACTAACTATGCCAGTCCAAAATATCTGAATCACATGCTGCTGGACCCTGTATCTCTAGGAGCTCAAAGGCGGACAATGATCCTCGGGACACCAGCCCAAGAACACCGTTCTGAAAAGTTTCACGGTATTAACATTAAAAGTTTCAAAGCTTGCGGCGTGGGGTTGGGGTGTGCGTGATCCGCAGGACCATGGTCGCAGAGCATGGTCGCTGCCTCTTCCAACTCGTGCTTCAGAGACCAGAATCTGAGAGGCACAAATAATAGCGCAGGTCACAGATCATCCTTGCTTCAAGGACATGCTGCCACCTGAACAAGTTCACAGCACTGCAGGATGCACCTTCTTTTCATATGGAGGCCCAAACTGGATGTTTGACAGTCTTCAACAAAACCCAGAAAACCACAGTGGAGGGGTGACAATGATCGAATTCCCATGAGATATTCTACTCACCCTGACCATGTAGACCCGCTCGAAGGCCTCCAGATTCTCAGCAATGCTGCCGGGCTCTGCCAGGTCAGCAGGCAGCGCGCCTCCGCTCTCCTGCGCGTGCTTCCAGAAGGCCAGGTACTCGCCGAATGCGTCGCCTATCTTGGCCCGCTTGCGCAGCTCGTAGCCTGCCACCAGCGCCTGGCCGATGTGCTCTGACAACGCCTCTGCTGCCCTGGCCCACCTGATCGGCGCAAGCGATATTCTTGTGAAATCCTCTATTTTATTGTCTATCTAGGGAATAGAGTGTTTGAGTTGGAGCCTGCTGGGCCCAAGGTTTTTGCGAGGCAAAATATCGGAAGAATCTGCAGCATGCTTGTCAGAATCTGCAGGCAAACGCTGATATTGCTGCATCATGCAAAAAGGCCTGGAGGACGTATGGTTGGGGATTTTTAATAGAAAAGGGGACAAGACGCACCGGCCTTGGAATCCTGAGCCCTCCAGGATTGCCCGCTCCCGCTGCAAGGGTAGCTGCAGACGCAGCTCCTCCTGCAAAAATAAACAAACATACATATTTTCAATATTTGCCTGGGCAGCAGGAGTCACAAGCATCACAAGCATCGCACACCCGCAGCAAGCATCTATCCTGCAAAGGCAGAGTAGAGTATACTAGCGGCTGGCTAGAAAACGTCGACCATCCAACAGAGAAGGCATCCACTAGTGCGAAGCAAGCAAACCAGAAGAGATGCAGGCGCGTCCAGAGGGACAGCTTCATGTAGCGCAGCTGCCGGTTTCCGGGAAGCCAGCGCCCGCCGCAGCGTCCGCGCAGTCTCCTCGTCGTCCAGAGGGCCCAGCACGTCCTCAGCGTCGCCCTGTGCATAATAAAAACGGCCACGTCAGATGCTGGAGATTTTTGTGTGTTCCCCTATCTATACATGAATTACCAAACGAAACACCATCACGCCATCATTCTCTGCCAACCCGTGGGCAGATGCTAGCACATGGTCGGACTGCATGCACTTCACACTGCGCCGTTCGCAGCTGTCAGGAAAGGGTGAAATTGCATATAAAAAATCTGATTATCATCTCAGTATTATAAAGAGAACAAGGTGAATGTATCTTCTGCATGCTGAAGATACAGACAGGAGGCTGCGCGCTTACAATCTGGATGGGAAATTCGCTCATCTTTGTGACCTCCTTCCACACCCTGGCGGCTTGGGGCGTGCGAGGCATCTCCAGCTTAATTTTTGCCACTGACATGGGATTTACTATGTACCTACATTTAGTAAACCCCAGTCTCACACTGCATTGTATCCATAAGTAATGCCACGAATGCCTACGCATGCACAAAGGGATACCGGCGTGCATGCGTATGGAAGAGCATAAGGCAGGAACGCATAGAATGCTGACATACAACAGCAGGATCTCCGCAAGATGTTCTCTCTGTGAGGTAAAGCAATGCGGGTATGCTTGCGGCTCTAAGCTTGCTACAGTATGTCAGCCAAATAGGCGCCCCAGGCTTCAGCCCTACAGAGCGGAAAGCACTGTCCTGCTAAAAGTGCATGAAAAGGCAATAGCTGACCTGACTTGGTGCACAAGCTTCTCCAAGTCCCACGAAGCATCGCTAGGGGGGTGCCTGGGATCGACGTTTGCCTTCACCAGCCACTCTGCCGCATCCTGCAGACAGACAGAAACAAAGAGTCACGATAACTATTACTTTGCCCTCTTTATTGAATACACTAGAGCTCTTGTTCATAACAAACCGCAGGCTGAACGGCCAACGGGTGCAACACAATGCACACAAAGAAAAGCGGGCGGTAAACAGAGCACAGAACACTGGGAGCCCAGTCGGGTGTGAGATGTCTGCAGTTGTCATGTATGCACATGCTATCCTGCACCTCCCTCCTGCACTTTTGCACGCAGGATGGGACACTACACTTATTGCTTCTGACAGCCAAAGCACACAGCAAGGGAGCCAAGACAGGAGCGCACCAGAAAAGCCCCGCGAAGGATGCGCGTGCGCTGCGGCCCAGAGCCGGCAAGAAGCTGCGCGCGAAGCTCCGTCTTGTGGCGTCGGAACACCTCGAGCACTGCATCGCTCTGCAGCAACGCCAATCGGCCGGCGCGCTTGCCTTCGCGCAGAGCGCTGTGCACCAGGCTTATGTACATGTGGCCTGCCGGGTCCGGCAGAAAGCCCGCACCCTGATCCACCTCTGCGTGACACATGTGTATTGCTAACATTAGTAATATTACATGCTTATTCCAGCCCCCTCAGGGCTAGGTGCGTTGCAGCAACCTCCCAATAAGGCCCCTTCAGCCGTAAGATGTCAGCGGAAACATAAGTCGTGAGCCATGAGGGACGCCCATGTGTCGTTCTTACTACGAGGCAGCCCCAAAATGCAGCTGCCTTGGCTGCCTTGGCGCTAGACCATGGCTGCTTCTTCCAAAGTGATTCCGCATTGATAAGAATTTAGCAAGGTGCCAGAGCTCTCTAGTCTCTTCAAAACGTGCTGCACCAAAGAGAACGCAGGGCTAAGTATGACACCCAATCCAAAACAGCTGTGTTGCGGAAGACATGGCTTTCCAAGAAACCTGCACTCTGCAGGAAGGGCCACATGGTCTACATGCCGGAAGTGAGCTCCACTGCATCTTGGGTAAGCAGTTCTGTGGATCAGAAGAGCTCAATTCTGGAAGGCAAGAAGAATGGAGCGCACTCTGAAGGAAGGGCCGCGCGGCCTCCATGCCGGAGGTGAGCCCGGCAGCTTCCACAAGGGGGTCGTTGAGATCTACAAGGGTGAATGTCTCGCCCGGGTCGCCCTGGCGGCCGGCTCGGCCGCGCAGCTGGTTGGCCACTCGCTCGCTCTCCTGCATGCTCAGCACCAACACCAGCAGCCCCCCTGCATCCTTCACCTGCAGCACACCCCAATCATTGCTGTCAGGCGCTCGGCATTCTCTGATTTGATCACACAGCATTGATGAGAAGGGCTCGGGAGCACTATTGCTCGGCTCAGACTCATTTGGCACTCCATCCCTGTCTACTTCTTCCCTGCCTGGCTCCCCGCATCAAGCAAACTACACTACTGTGCTGTACTAAATCACCCGACAGAACCCATGCATGCTCAGGCAAACTTTGCCACCACCATGAAAGCTTGAGGAGCAATATCATAGCTGCCACACTGTGGATCACAGAACGTTCTGCACTTCTTCAAAAAGTCACCGTTGTTTGCCTGAGCTCAAGCCAGCATGACACATGACAGCGAGGAGAAATGCAAGGTTAATCAATCAATAATATGATGATCTTCCAAACATTTGCACCGGGCATTTGCACGATGAGATCTCATTCCTGATTGATGACTCATGACTGCAACAGAATCTAACAAAGACCGCTGAAATGGAAAAGCTCGGATGAGCTGCTGACCTGCTGGGCGCGATAGGCGCACTCCTCATCAAAATAGAGCCACAGGTAGGCGAGCGCGCGCGTCATCTCCCCGCAAACATCAGGCCCTTCGCTGGTCTCATGCGTGCCAAGTTTGGCGTCCACCACAGCTTTCAGCTGGGGGAATAAATGCGCGAATTTCGGCCAGGATTTCTGCGCCAGGGGAAGTGATGAGACGAGTTGTTGGTGCAGCCCTTCTGCTGCCTCCAGCGCCTCTTCTACAAGTTTGTCCGCTTTGGCGCAGGGGATCTTTGAGCCGTCATAGACCGTGGCCACCACCGCCTGCATTCAAATTCAGACAATCATTGATTTCTCTGGCCATGTACAGCACACAGTAATAAGGTAACGGGCTCCCTTGCGCTTGTCAGAGGAGACACGCCGGTTGCAGGACCTGCTCTTGGATGGGGTTGAGAGAAAGACAGAACAAGAGAGACCGAAACAGAGTTCTGGGGCCCTGAGAATGGACATTACACAAGTAATTTGGAAGATACCTTCACGCGCTCCAGAGCACCGGCCAGCTCGGGCGGCAGCTTGCCCTGCCGCTCCGCCACCGATTGGAAGTTGTCAAAGATGAAGGGCATCTCGTGGCGCTCCACCTCCCACTCTTCCTCTGCAGCACATGCAGAATTTCCTTACTCTCACTTGGTTCGAATGGTGACAAATCGTCAATATTGGGGGCAAGTTTGCCCCCGTAAAGCATGTAAGTGGCCGTGGAGACAAGCAAGGGAGATAGATCGTGGGGCAGCAAGCACAGGAGCTAAACCCTAAACCCTAAAGCCTTAAAAAAAGCAAGCACAGGAGATTTGTCTAATGATCCTCAGGCCGATGGCACTGTGGGATTGTCAGCATAGCGTTAGCTGTCCGAGGTTCATCAGGACTGCCCTCCTGCACTAGCTGTCCCACCACTCCTGACAAATGCTCAGGGTCCGTTGCCAACAGAGGTACAAGCACGTTCCGATTACAGCACGACTTGTTCAACATGCCTGTGAAAGGAAGAATAAAAAGGGTAGGCCCACCTGGGACCATGGCTGGGAGGACGGTGTTTTCCAGCGCCAGCTGTGCGAGGCCCTTTGGGTTGCCCCCCAGAATGATGTCCGTCCCCCGACCTGCCATGTTTGTGGCAATCGTAATCAAGCCTGGCACGCCCGCCTGCCCAGCAGAGTCAACACAGAAAATTTAGAAAGATGTGCACCCCACACAGAGAGCATTCAATCGGCCCACAGTCAGGTCCTTTAGAGGCCAGCGTGATGCTTTTTGTGGATAGCAGCGCTTGAGGCTTTGAAGGCTTCCAAGCACACAGACGTTAAAGAAAGGACACCCACAGTTGCATGCATTGTGAAAGCACTGACTCGGTTGTGCAGTGAAACCTTGTGGTTGGCAGTCACCTGTGCGATGATCTTGGCCTCCCTGCGGATGTACTGCGGCCGTGCGTTGAGCATCTGGTGCTGGATGCCCCTAAACAATATACGACACATCAACTTCCTATACCCGAATCCCAGCACATGCACGCACGACAAAGGCAGCACTACTCTCTATTTTGTGGCCTGCTGTGATTGCTTGGCAGACGAAGGTAAAACAACCAAGATTGGGACACCGAAAGCCTGATTATGTCACATGCATCAATACTCCAAGGGAAGTTAGTACATCAGATTGGTGTGTCACCATGCTCGCAGGTTGGCGGCAGCGTATTCCGAGTCGGCCACGGAGGCAGTACCGATCAGCACCGGCCGCAGCTGGCTACGCGCCTTAGTCAGCAGCAGCCGCAGCGTGCGCAACATGTGATTCTCCCTGATCCAACAAAGCCTTCTCAGACACGATACAGCTTGACTTCAACTGAGTGCCACATAACGCCGCCACCATGCCTGCTCATCAAGTGTCATCGCTTGCAATCATGTCCCCTGTCTTGAGAAGAGAGACAGCGCATGCTTGGCCATGCTTGAAAATGAAGACATGCTCACAAGCAAAACAAACACAAGGCCGCCAGTGTGGCCAGGGGCCGTGTCCCTGCAGGAAGTGGAAATGCAGTACTGCAACAGCGGCTCTCGAATAACTCATAATAATGTCATTCCAAAATTATGTTCGAGATGTTTGTGCTCACGTGAGGAAGACTCGAGGCTCATGGTCAATGCGCCGGCGCGGCTTGTGTGTTGGCACGACTGTCACCGAGAGTCCGTACACCTCATGAAACTCCTCCTCCTCTGTTATCGCCGTACCCTGAAATTTGAAACGGGCAAAAAATCAGTAAACCCCAAACCATAAACCCTACACATTTCTAATGCCATCAGTTATGCTCACGCAATGCAGTGTCGCATGCCTACAGCCATGCATGTCTGACAATGGCACCTCGGGAGAGCATCTCTTTAGACTTCATAACAGCACGCATGAAGTCAGGCAACTTGAGCAACTTGGGAAGTGAAGGTGTAAGGAGTAGAGCAGTGCGAGTCACCGTCATGCCGGAGAGCTTGGAGTAGTATTTGAAGAGGGTCTGGAAGGTGATGCTGGAGGACACCTTGGTCCTGCCCTTGATCTCCACCTCCGGATACTCCTGCGCCTCAATCGCCTGCAACATAGTAAAGGTTTACCAACGAGACATGCATATACAGACAGTGCGCCCACATTGCATTCAAATTGAGTTTTTGGGTCATGGGGCTGTATATTTAGGGGAGCTAACACAATCCCAGGACAAACAGGCAGTGCAAATGATCTTTGGCATTGCATGATCTTGTCCGGAGACGGTCTAAGAGCTCCTACGAGTGCAGGGTAGGCCCGACACAGAACAATTTCATGTGCACTGAACACCAACTGCACAAACGCAGGACGTGCTCAAAGAAACAGTAACACTTGCTTGAAAATCTCCAGATCACTTCTCTCACCATGAAGCAGACCACACATCTCGGCGCACAATGACAGTCGAAGGATGGCACAAATACCTTACGAAAATGAAATCAGAAACAAGCTCGAATCTCTCTACACAGTGTCAATCACTCGTAGAAACATACCTGGTGCAGATCATCTGTCCAGCGGCTGGTGGGCATGATGCGTCCGGTGCTGGTGTTGACAATCTTGACCTCGCCCTCGCGCACGATGTAGTTCACATCGCGTCGGTGCAGCTCGCGCGCGCGCAGCGCCGTGATAATGTATGGCCCCATCGGCACGGCCGCCTCCCACAGGTCGTTGATGTTGGGCGGACGGCCCTCTCGCTGCGCCTCGGGGAAATCCTCTCCCATCTCAACTGCAGCAGGAGTGAAATCAGAGTCGGGACCGAGCATCATGGTTATTGGTTGCCTCGGGGGATCCTCTCCCAGATCGACGTCAGGAAATGCATGGTAGCAGCCAATCAAGACAGGGGGTTCACAGCCATGATTTGTCACACAACTGTACCGTTGGGCACGCATTCCTTCCTCATAGAAACCAGACACAGAATTATCAGAAGGCACATGTAGACTTGAGCCATGGAACACTTAATGAAAGCTGCTTTGCCTACTGCTTGCAATAGAAAGCCAACGATTCTTCAGAAAGCCACGCAGCTTCCAATCCATGCTGGCTTTCTAAGTCTTGCAATTGGACCGGTCGAAATGAATACCATATGAGGACAAGGTAACAAAGACAGCTACATCCCCAGATCTGAAGTTGGGAAGCAGAGAGAAAGATGCACAAGCGATGTAACGCAGAGGCGCACCCAGGAGGGCGAGGACGCGCAGCATGCCTTCCCGGGTGAGGGAGATGCGGTGCAGCTTCCGGTCGATGACATAATGACCCAGCCTCAATACCCGCTCTGTCTCTGGCTCCATCTCTTGCTCCCACAGGAAGGGCTTGCCGCCTTGCACCTTGGAGTTGATCACCTGACATCCAAAGATGCACACCACATTCATTCTCCCTTCTGCGGTAGCAAAAAAGACAAAAATATGGCCCTTTGCGGTAGCAAACCAGACAAACGTACTAGGTCTCCACTTATCAATAAAGTGAGGGTCCCTAATACCAAGGTGATATCACGCAAGACCAAGGCTGACAGTCTCAGCCGTATGACATCATGCGCAGTGGCACCAACTGCTGACGTCAGAGATTACATGATGCATTGAAACTTCAGGTGCATACCACTTCAACGGGTCACTGCGGGAATTGCTGACAAGGAAGCAGCAGTGTAGTGATTGACTCACCTTGTGGGCGAGCAGGAATCGTTCGGTGGCGCCGGTGTCTGGCTCGTCAGAGATGATGAGCGGGTTGCGGCAGTCATCGATCAGCAGCGAGTCGGCCTCGTCCACAATTGCATAGTTAAAGGGACGCGTGATGGCCTGATTGAACAAAAATCGTGACTTAGAGCTTCAATATGAAGGACTGTCATGTGGAAAAGGCCTCAGCCTTGCTTGCTTATGAGCCTGTGACCATGCAGCAAAGTATTTATGAGGCTCGGATCATTTGCAGCAGCACTTGCAATGTGTAAATCAGTCCAATGTTTGCATACGTTGGGCTGCATTGTGTCAGATTCCAATTTCAGACAGTGTTGTGATGTTGCAACCCATGATGTAGTGGGAGGATGACCAGTTTTCTGCCTTCTCATGCAAAGCAGCCGGGTTTATCCACACATCGGGCTGCATTGTGTTGAATTCAGTCCACACATTGCTGAGATGCTGATATTTTTAAGTTTTCCTTCTCTCAAAAGCAAAGCAGAGTACGGGACGAGGCGCACCAGGTCCTCCTTGCGGTCCACAGTGCTGGTGTCCTGCAGGAAGGTGAAGCCGAGCGAGTTGGCCGTGAGGTATGTGATGTCTGCATTGAAGGCCGCACGCTTGCGCTTCTGGCTGAATCCCTCCTGTATTACTGCCACTGAGACGCCCAGAAACTGGTACAGCTTCCCCATCCTGCATCAGCACATGCATGCCGGTATTCAATGCCCCCATCACCAGATAGGAGCACACTGGTTGAACACCACGTTTTACCATGTTCAAAAATATATTGGGTAAGACTGCGTGATTGGCCGGAGGTGATGCATGGTCAATCGCGGCCTTCTGGAAGCTGTATGGCTCTGGAGGAAGGACCTCCCTCCGCGAGAGGCGCACACTATGTCATGTCAAGACCAGGTGCATGTGAAGAAGGCTCGCATTGCATGGCATGTCGGGGGGAGGCGGCATGGACAGCAGAAGAGCTACAAGAGGGGGGAGCCCACCACTCGCAGTCCCGCTTGGCCAGGTAGTCATTCACAGTGACAACGTGGACGCCCTTTCCCTCCAGAGCGTTTAGATAAGCCGGCAGGGTGGCCACCAGTGTCTTCCCTTCACCGGTCTGCATCTCTGCTACCGCTCCCACATGCAGCACCATCCCGCCAATCTGCATAACACACAAATGTGATCAAAGTCCTTGCTTGTTGCAATAAAAGCACCATGCAAGCATGCACTAAGGCAAACCTCTATTGCATGCAGTACTTTGAGCTGGGAGTCAACACTACCACTACGTGACGTTCTTGATGAATACAAAGCGGCTATCACCAGACATCATGCAGATCTGATGACAACAGCGACATCTCCTTCACAACATCAGGCAGAATAAGCTCCATTCCAGCCTTTTCATCAATCAAAAGATGCCTCATGAGCTTACCAGCTGGACGTCATAGTGGCGCATGTTCAGAACTCGGCGCGAGGCTTCGCGCACGACAGCGAACGCCTCCGGCAGTATGTCGTCCAGGCTCTCTCCCTTCTGCAGCCGCCCACGGAACTCGCTGGTCTTGGCTGCCAGCGCCTCATCAGGCAACGCCTTCATGGCCTCCTCCAAGCTGTTGATTACCGCCACCTTCTGCATGTACCTGCAAATGCAGCTGACTCTCAAGTCATCTGATCACTACTATCAGTTCAAATGGGTGAAGAGAAGGCACATGAATGCACATGAAACTCCAATCAGGCAGGTCTTCGTGCCCCAGCTGGTTTTTAATTTAAAGATGCCGCCATGTGATTAGGAGTGAGAGTGAGGTGCCATGCTGATGGCATGATCATGAGCAGTCTCCATGATTTTGTTGTGGGAGAACGCGGGCAGCACCTCTGCAGATCCCGCTGCTTCCCAGTTGCCAGGGTCTCCAGGTGCTTCTTCCAGTGCGCAGGGATGCTTCCCAGAGCGCCACTGCTCTTCCCCGCCTGCGCGCATTTCATGGTCATATGGTGCTGGTGAATATGGGGCCCAGCGCAAGATCATTCACAGCAAATCGTGATCTGCAGACAGAGGGTGTCTGAGTGTCTCTCTGAGAGGTGAGTCAGCCACCCCTCAAGCAACCAAGTGGTAGAGTACAGCACCTCCTTGTGAAGGAGCTGGTTGAGGAATGCATGGAGCGATCCACGATCACGGGTCTTCGATGTATCAGTGGCTGCATCAGACACAGACTGCTGCTTGCAGGTGACTCGCAAGAACTGCCTTAGCTGAAGCGATCTGCCTGAGGCCAGTCTGTGCCTGCAAGGGAGTCTGCATGGTGCCAGATGCAACGATCTTCTCCCAATCTTGGTAAGTTGTGCTGTGTTTGAGCCCTGCAATTCAGTATTGTACGCAGACATGGGATGGCTCAAGGGCATGACTGCACTTGCGTCCTTCCTGTGCTTTTTTGACAAGCTTGAAACAATTATACAAAGACTCCCGGGTGAAACCAATTTCTTCCAAATATTTGCCGCATGTTTTGCGTCTTGTTCGATGAGAGATCGCAGTATCAATCATTCATTGTGTGCATGAATACTAATTCCAAATCTAATGTACTTCTGATTGTCCGTCGAATTGCCAGTTTGTCGGGCTCTATCGAGTCATGTTATAGTACGCATCCCATTTTGACCGAAAGTTGCGTTGGGACCTTGCTGGTAAATCATGCGAAACGGTTCGGACGTGCAACCAGTCCTCCGAACCCTGACGACGCAACCCGCACAGAGTACACCCTACAGGGGTCGACGAGTCCATCTGATGAAGCTCAAATGCTCCGCTCGCAGCTTCATCGTTCGACCGGCTAAGCGTGTTTATATGGTGCTCGCCAGCGATTCTGTGCATTAAAATATACCTGTGCGGAAGCTATTGGCTGAAGCTTTATTTCCAGACATCTTAATTGGTGGTATCCAGAGGTGTACAGGGTGCAAAATATACTCATACCAGCAGCTAGATTGTACAGAAATTTAGCCAAAAGAAAGAAACTTTATTAAAAGCTGAAGAGGCTGTGTGGAGAGTCGCCATTTTTTGGGGATTCAATATGCTTGCATTGCACGTTGCTTGTGCTCCTGTATTGTGAGGTGAGATTGGTCAAAAAATGACTATGTCACTAGGTGTAACAATGATTATTAAGCTTCATAAGCACGTATGCTTGCATTCAGCAGATTGTGAGAGTACTGGATACCCCCATCTTCCCCAATAGTCTGTGCACTGGATTGCTGGAAGAACTGTCTTTTTCTTTCGAGAGGCGCACCGATGTAGAGCCTTTTGATGATCGCCAATGGCCTGCAGGGAAGCTGGAGGGTCTGCGCGCGCTGGTTAACGTCTCAAGTAAAGCATGTGCAGAGCGGGGTGCCGCTCAGTGGAAGCTGCAGACATTGCTTGCAGCAGTGGGCGGTCGTGCTTTGACCTCAATAATAGGGATCCCATTCTATTCAAGGTGGGCCCTTTAGGGAAAGCTCATTCCCTAGCTCTTGAGATTTGACCTCGCTATTACTCGCTGCCATGCAGCGGAGTCCGCTTGACGTGAGTTGGACACCTCACTGACTGCCTGCAGGTTGGGCACATGGGGAGCTCCTATCTGCAGTGGGTGCACAGGCCAGCCCCCGGCCAGCCTCGCTTTTTTAGAAGCCCAGTCGTGGAGTACCTCACCAAAACACCCTGGTCAGTCCTGCCACTTGCTTACATTGCCTCCCATCACATACTGCCTTCATTCGAGACTTCAGAGGCTTCAGTATGGTCCTGAGGCAACTGGGACGACCAGCTTATCACCTGTGTCTTAATTTTAATTAATAATTATATAATTATAATTAATAATGGGTGCTGTGCAGGTGGGTGGTGCCTCTGATATGGGTGCCCATCATACTGGCATGCTTGAGGCGGAGCTTCCTGGATTCGCACTTGCAGTGGCCCCAGCTGGCGCTGCTTGTGGCCGCTGGGGTCCTCCTTTGGCAATTGCTAGAGTACTGTATACACAGGTGGGGCACAGACCTCGTACTTGCCACTTGAGACTTGAGACTTCCTTGCAGAGTGTCACTCTAGTATGAGGCACGCCGAGCTCATGATGCTGGAAGATGCCTGGCTGTACAGAGCAATGAGCACAGCGCCAGAGTGTGAGGTTGTGGGGATGAGACGGCGTGTGCACTTGTCACTTGTATTCACTCATTTGGCGGGGGCGATTTATATACTGAGCACCATGCCAGAATTTGATTGAGTCTTGCTTATACTCTGCAAGTCCATCAGGGAGTAGGACATCTGGCGGCCTCTACCAGCAGCTTGTCTGCAAACGCACCTAGCCTCTGTCAGGAACAGCGTGTCATTCTAACCCTCCCGAGGAAGTGCAGAACAGACTGAGGATGCGTGCTTGAACAATTTGCTGATGCTGTTCTACGCAGGCACATTTTCCACGCGCAGCCGCGCAGCTACTGGGCCATAACACTGCACTTTGGATTCCACGGCTGCCACCACAAGTTCCCACAGGACAGGGAGCGCCTCGTGTTCCCGCCCCTGCCCGCCTTCCTCATAGCTGCCGCCATCCGCGCCCTGCTGGCAGCCGCCATTCCCCAGGCACGCCATCTGACCTGCGCACAAGGCTTCCCACAATTCGGAAGGCCTGATTGATTGTGCCAAACAAGGTGCTGTTACGCGAATACCTGTTACAGCTGAATGCTCTTGAACATGAATAGAGCAAGGTTCGCAGGCTGCTGCACAGTTGAAGCATTCCCCCATTGCCTTATAAGCTGTTGCATGGTTGCTGTGACAGCTTGCAGGAGACCGAGAGACTAGAGGAGGACCAACCTTTCTTGCAGATCATAATGCAGCAGATTGACATGTCACAAGCATGTCTTCTGCTGGTGCAGGAGGCGGTGATGCCGGTGTTCTCTGGAGTGCTGCTGGGATATCTGGCGTATGACTGTGTCCATTATGCAATCCATCATGCGCGGACAGGGAGCAGCTGGTTTGCCGATCTAAAGAGGGCCCACCTGAACCACCACTTCAGAGATCACAGCGCAAATTTTGGCATCAGCTCCAAGTTGTTTGATACGATCTTACAGTCCTGCCCCAAGCCCTGAACCAGCTGCACTTGGTCTGACATGCACCAGCTGCCTGCACATCTTGCAGGCCCTCATTGGAGTGCTGCTTGCAGATCTTTGCTGAAACTTAGCTCGAATCGAAAGACTCGAATTCCCTAGTTGATAGTAATTGGCATCTGCCGCTATGCTGGGTGCACAGCTGCAGCTTGGCATCAGACAGATATGAAGAAACGGTGGCGTAAAACACAGGTCACAATAAAATTCTAAAATCAGTATTGTACACATGTGCAAGAATGGATTGTCCCCTCCAGGTTCGCGCACGCTATATATTATACTGTATATATAGCATGCATGTATCAACTGCAAGATTGCAAGCTATACATATCATCATTATCATTACACACTTTTCCTGCCGAAGGCAAGGTGCGTCTGCAGACAAGAGCTGCATGTAAAGGCTGCCAATCACTTACCCCTAGGGCCTTGTTGGACTCGCCAGATCCAAGCAAGACCCAGTCAACCGTGGGCACGGTGCACGTGCTCAGTATTTGTATCCCCCCCCCACTCCCCGCCAGCCGAATATGTATAGCTTATATAAGTTTTTTGTTTTTTTTGTATCTACTGTACTATAGTTTTGGATCATCCGGTGATGCATGATGCCAAGCTGCCATACGCACGCGTGTGTACTGTGCAACATAGTCTATGCTCGAACAACTAAAGGAGAACAACAGATGGCTCCTCGTTGTCAGATTGTTTTTGTGCATGACTCCTGGATTCCTTCTGAAGACACCTGGCCTTGGCGAGAGCTAAATTTAGCATAGGGCAAGAAACGCCATCGAACAATGGAGGGTGTCTGGCTTCGCAGGCATTCGCAGAATGGATCGTCTGGGGGGTGTCTTCAAGATCTTTCAAAGGAGAAAGAAGAGGATAGTTTCCACTGATCTTCTCCAGGGGAGTTCCGGCGAAGGCGCTCACCTGACAGTCCCTTCGCAGCTTGAGCAAGCCTGGGCCTTGGACTCTGCAACCAAGCGTTGCAAGCTTCATATGGGGTAAGTTCACCCTGAAACATAACAAGTATTATATCTCTGATACGTTCTGCTCATGCACCTGCCATTTTATGACCCAGTATGGGGCGCTGAGCTTGTGATGCCTCGTGTCATCTGAGCGCCTTAAAATTGCTGGCAACACTTTTGATATGTAGGATGGATTTGAACGCTTCGATAGATATCAAGGAGATCCAGAATGATGGCAGCAGCGACAAGAACAAGATGGTTCCCGAGCTCTGGGACCTGATCGCGAGCAAGATGACGCCTAAGGAGTGGGCCCGAGCCAGATGCGCCTGCCCAGCCATGCACAAGGCGAAAGTGAAGGTGGTGCGAGCGCGGCCTCACAACTCCAACCAGCTGGCTAAGGCGGCCGGAGACGTGCCCAACGCAAAGACGCTCTGGCTGGACCTGACCGCCCTGAGGACGTCGGGCTGCAGCACAGCGCTCTTCAAGAAGCTCTGGGGTCAGGAAATTGACAGCCTGGAGCACCTTCAGCAGCTGAGCCTTACTCTTTCCGCCATGCCGGCCAAAAAGTCGCCAGAAGCACCTTTCTGCTGGCCAGCAAAGCCCAGCGAGAGCGTCAGCAAGTGGCTCGAAGCCCTGGCAGAGCCCCTGGCCTCAGCCCGCAACCTGGAGGTCCTGAGGCTGGACGTGGCATACGTGCCTGCCCTGCCTCCCATGGAGAAACTGCAGCACCTCAACCTCATCAGCTGGATGCCCCTGTCAGAAGCCACCTGCCAGTGGCTGCAGAAGCTGCCCAGCCTGCGCACCCTCAGCCTGGAGCAGAGCCCAGCCGCGGACATGCCAGCAGCATACATGGCCCCGCCGCTGGACCTTTCAGCCTGCAAGCATTTGCAGTCAGTCAGCCTGTTCCACATCATCCCCAGTGACTTCCAAGCGCCGCGGCAGTGCTCGGTCACCCTCTGGACCGACCATGTGTCACTGCAGCCTTCCTGGACAGAGACCTACAGCACATCAGCCACCGCATGCAGCGTGCTGGTGCCGGCCAGGGAATTTGTCAACCCCACCTTCTTCGTGGAGATGTTTGCGCCTCCGGCTGCGCACCTGACAGCGCTGCGCATAGAGGTCCCCGAGGACATGCTGGGAGTGCTCAAAGAGCCCCTGGTGCTGGGCGACAACATGCCGAACCTGCGAGCCTTCCGCTGCCGCGCGTGGGACATCTTCCTCAAGCTCGGTGGCCAGCTGCGGCTGCAGAGCCTGCGCTGCGACGCGAAGACGGCTGTGCACCTGGAGATCGAAGAGGAGGCCTTGGAGGGAGTGGTCAGCGAGCTACAGCACCTGGATCTGTTCTGGGCGGCAAAGTCAGTGCACTCCCCACTGCTCCGGCGGCAACTAATCGCGCTGCAGAAGACAGGCCGGCGCTGCAGCGTGGAAGCGGAGCAGGAGCCGCTGGGAAGCTACTGGGGAAGCTTCCAGGGAAGCCGCCAGGGGAGCAGGTTCCGCGCCAGCTTCCACGCAGATGCCCAGAGGGAGGATGCCAAGCTGTGCATGGGTTGCGGCGCCTGCGGCATGTGCCTGCAGGAGAAGCATGGCATCCTGGGCTTGTTTGGCCCTCCCTGACTCGCCAGAGCTGTGGAATGTGGGCGGAAGGCGGGCGAATGCACCTTGTGTTATCAAAAGCAGATCTGTCGTTCTGTGACTCGCAAGAGCTGTGACAGTGATCTGAAGGCACGTGCATGCAAGGCAGCTGCACAGAGTTTTGCAGCCCTCCGTGATTTGCCAGAGCTTTGCTTAGCAGCAGAAGGGCATGTGAATTCAAGGGAAGAACAGCACAGCTGTTTGGCCCTTGGTGGGCAAAATCAAGAAATGAGAGCAGATATCAGAATCCAGAAATCAGAATTCATTTGAATGATTCAGAACCCATGATGCTGAGCTGCAGAACGCATTAGAATGCTAAGTATGAAACCCCCTGGAACACGGTACACCTTTTGCATTCGTGCTTCTCTTATAGAAAACGAGACTCCGTCTTGCACAGCAAGTACCGTATTTATAAAATCATGTCCTGCTCAGTTACATTTCGAGCTGCCATGAAGGGTCTGTGCACTTGTTGCAACCAAGAAGTATGTGCAATCATGTGAAATCTAGTCTACTTAGCCATTGTTGTAGTCTAGATGTGTGGTGATGTACGAGTATACAGCGCGCCACAGCCGCAGCTAGGATCAGACATCAGTGTAGTGCGGCATGGGATAGAATGGGAGACAGCGAATTGTTTAGCATGAAAAGAAAGGCAGCAATGAATGCCTATTCACAAGTGATCTAGGCATGCAGGAAAATTCTGATTCACGTGGAGGAGGGCTGTGATTTGAATGAAAGGTTTGTTTGTAAATTTTTTAAATTTAATGGCAGAGAGTACAGCCGCCTTAATGTTAACAGTCACTACGGCCTCATCAGTGAATCAAAGTGTAATATTAATCATCCATGCCATGGCATACCATGCAACTGACCATGCTCTACTATTACACTATTAAACAAGCCCACAACGCGACCGAGCCAGAAACTACCTGGTAAAAGATCAGTCCTCTGCCTACGATTGTCCATGTGGAGCTGCGCAGCCAATGGGCTGAATAACAGTACCACTACCAGCTCAAATCTCGCTCAAAACCCAGGAATCTATTCGCATGCATCAAGGTGCTGTGTCGGCGGTTGATGAAGCATCAGCCTTGCATGACAGGCGGTTGGCTAGCCTGCTGGCAATAACAAACGCCACAGCCTCCACAGTCACCATTGGATTGACGCCTGCACCCAGCAACAAATTTTATCATGAGCACAAACTTTTTATCATGCACAGCCGCAGTTCCTTGCATCAGTGTGCACAGCGTTGTGCAGCCTGTGGAAGCACTGCATGCACTGCTCGATCAATTTCTTGGACTCCCCTGAAGCAATCTGCAGGCGCGCCACGTATTGGGCAGACTCTTGCACGACCGCAACTTTCGCCGCCTGCTGACAAGAAGGCCGGGTGGCCTAGCACAATGCGGCTCTTGATGCTGGACAACAGGCAGCGGCAGAGGGTGTCTATTCTCTCTTTCATGATATTTCATGGGTGCAGAAGCGGGCTCACCGGTGCTGGTCGGCAGGGCAGAGGCGTCACAGATGTAGAGGCCTTCCACGTCCCAGCACTCGCCCTGAGGGTCGGCCACTGAAGTCGCTCGGCTGGTGCCTATCCGCGCCGAGCCCATCTGGTGCGCTGTCAGCACCGCCATCCTGTTTAGCTGCACACCTACACGCACAGACCGACGCATTCAGCATTGCTACTTCTGCTGGTACATCATGATACAGGCACAGCGTATGCAAGTCTGAAGGTGCACCTTGCAGAACTCTCACCCTTCACTCACCACGATATTCCAAAAAACATGGCTGCAAGAATGCATGAGATAGTGGGCAGTTCAAGCTCAATCTAGCACTGCAAAGCAGCCCGGTGCTGCTAGGCAACGGACACTACTGCTTTCAAAGCATCTCAAAAGCAGGAACAAGTAAGAAAGGCCCAAACGGCACCTTCTGTGCGCACGCTCCGGAGATATTCTTCAAGGGCCTCGCTGTTTTTCAGCGTTCCATTTGCCTCGGTCTCTGGCGTGAAGCTGAAATAGCGGCAGGAATGCAGCGTCATGACTGACTGCGCGCCAGCCGCCACCAGCGCCCTCAGCCCCAGCTCCATGCCCTGGCATGCCACAAAGAAATTAACTGTATGATTTCAAATTTATTGTAGGCCAGGCGCAGAAGACTATCATGACGGGGAACGCGGTGATGAGGAACTGCTGCTGCTTTGGCATTGATCTGCCACATGAGGTGACTTTTCATTCCCCCTCATGAGCATGGCAAGAGGCTAGCCAGCACTGACATGACACTAATATGCCTTGAAACTGTGGGGCAAGTGCACTAGCGTCATTGCAATCTAGAAGCGGAATCAGGAAGCTTGCTATGGAGCTCATGAAGTGCATGCTTGAATAGACCTCCTGCCCGAAATGAATCTATGCATACAGATTTTGCAGGTATGCGAGCACTGCATCTGACACTTATCCGGCAGGGAGCCACAGCTGTCCGCCCTTCGATTCTCAATACTGAAGCCCGCAGCAATGGGCTCTCACCTTCACCATAGAGATTCTGTCACGGGCGCTGGGCCAGTACTGCACTCTGGGCTGCCCATCCGAGCCTAAATAGACTCGGCCACAGTCCCTATCGCGCACATACACCAATGCCCCCGCCGTGTAGGGGAACTCGAGGGTTTTCGCTCGGTATTCTCCCCCCGAGGGCCAGGGAAATGACGAAGCTGTCAGCCCCGGGTGCGCCTGCGCATGGCAGCAGATGAAATCTGATTATTTGCCAATCTTCATTGTTGCGCGTCAATGAATACTCTATGCATTCTCGGAAATCTTTTCTGGTCTTAATGGTGGCTTGCCACACCTTACTTTGTGAGAGAAAGCTGTACATTTGCCCTCTAAAGCTTACGGGTGTCTGCAGGCAAGTGGACTGATTAGTTTGACTTTCTAAGCAAGGAGACAGAGCTCCAGAAGTGAAATGCCAGCATGGCAGCTGAGCATGTATGTGCTGTTCAGTAGAGGGTCATGCGCACCGATGGAGTTGCCAGCAGAGGTCCGTAGCCAGAGCCCTCCCAGTCGGCCGCCTCCCTGCTGAACACGCTCATTATTGCCCCCTCCCAACCCAAGATTGGCCCTTGCTCCTGTACAAAATGCACATAAGCATCTCAGGGACTTCTCCTTTCTTCTCGAGAAGTCCAACTGGCAGCTGCACAGCTGCATCCTGCCCACAGCAGCCAGCAAACCTACACCAGCGATGACTGCAGAAGATACCAGCATTCCAGTTGTGCATCGTGCCATTTTTATTTCTGCCATGCTAAAAACTTTTATTCTGTGGGCACAACCTTAAAGTTTAGGAAGCGCCTCCATGCATTGAGCACTGCAGTTGGCAGTCAACGGTGTCACCGCTTTATCCTTTTGGGCACCATGAGGACTGCACCTGTCAAGTCTGTATGCATCAGCTAAGTGATCAAGATGAGCTCTGACCAGAAGAGACGCGCCTTGGGAAAGGTAGCGGTCACCACAGTGGCAGGGTGCATCCGCAGATTGGCGCCAACGTTCCCGGCCACGGTGACGCCACTGCGCAGCAGCAGCGCAGGAGTGTGCAGCGCCCCAGCAGCTGCCACCACATGTGCGCAGCGCAGCAGCAGCCGCCATGGACGCCTGTTCTGGATGCCTGCGGGGTGATCGTCGCCTGCCGCAGCAGCCGGGGGTGACGAAGCAATGACTACGCCGCTGACCTGGCGCGGCCGGGACGTGGACGCTGTTGTAGACATGAGAACGCGCTCCGCATAGGCACCTGCAATTTGAGATGTGTCCACCGTTTCAGATGATGCTCTTGGCAATCTCCAAACAATGGAGACCTTTAAGAGGCGTGTGGTGTTTTAGCGTCATGAATGTCAAAATTCATCAAAGCTAGCACTACTGCTGAAGTTTGCCAGCGCACTCAAGATGTGAGGGGGAGAAAATTCATTCAATCATAGTAAATCCATTCAAGCATGCAACCTCGGAAGAGCGCGAGTCCTTGCAGCTGTGTCCGGCCAATCAGGTTCTCACATGCGCAAGAACTGGGACGTTGAGCAAGTTATGAAGCAGCGGGAGTGGCTTGCCTGTGAGGATCTTAGCCCCACAGCGGACAGCGTCAATGAGGAAGGTGCTTGTGGTGTCGCGTTTCTCTCCAGATGGGCACCCAAATGAGCAGTGGCCGCAGGAGTGCCCCCGGCTGGTGTTGCGCGGGATCTCGCCGCAGTGCGCGCCCAGCTGCTCCAGGCCCGCCTGCAGCTTCGAATTTGCATTCGAATGCTCCAGGATGCCTGAACAGGCACGCTCAGTGCTCTCAGCAGAGAAGCTCTCACACTCTACAGAAATTGCTTCATTTTGCGTCTGACAGTAGCGAATAGGAGCTCCTCGGCCATGTTATTTATGCGTCGAGTACTTTGTGTTGCCACATGTCCCTTACTCACCTGTGGTGACACCCAGGCGCTCAGTAACAGCGGCCAGCGCATGATCATACTCCTCGCTAGCAAACACATCCAGACCGTGCTCCTGCGCCCACTCATTCCGCACATGGTCCGGCGTCGCAAAGCTTGCGCTCCAATTGATGCGCGTACCTCCTCCGAGCGTGGCGCCTGCCAGTATGTTGATTCCTGAACAGGCAGCAGTCTTGGGTCAGTCCAAATCAGGCAACCCGTGCATGCATGCATGCATGTGAAGACAGGCCAGCATGTACCAGGACAGAAGCTATCGTAAATTTCCACTTGCCATCATGAACTGGTGCCGGACACAAGGAGTATGGCCCAAGCAATGGTTACATGACTGTCACAAACCTCTCTCTGGTCTCTCTCTGGTAGATTTCTGCAAGGGCAGGGGTTGAGCATGTGGCAATTTATGGTGAGAACTCATACCTGCATTGTCAGTGGTCATGAGACCGCCGCCCTCGTACATCGTTCCAAAAGCTTGCCTCTCCTGGAGCGGCAGCTCCTGTGCCCGGGTGTACGTCCCCTTTTCCACAACCAGCACCTGTGCCAAAGGGCGAGCTGTCTTAGCGCATGAGCTGGTTGTCGTTTCAGTACCGCAGAGCACTCGCATGTGACGTCTTCAAATCCACATCCGCACAATCGTATGACACGATTATCATGCCAGGAAACGCCAGGCCCATGTTGCGGACTTCCTGTTGCCGCGTGATGGCATATTGCATGTTCAAGTGCGCACAGGTGTCCGTGCCAGATCATGGCTGGAGATGCCAAGGGTGAACCCTTTGCACAAGCGATGAAATGTACCTTAAGGCCTGCTTTTGCAAGCAGAGCGGCAGCCACGCCGCCGCCGGCCCCGGAGCCCACAATGACCACGTCACATTCGATGACAGCATCCCACTTGCTGCCGGACTCCTGGGAAGACGGGATGATTCAAGCTCCCAGTAACTCGTATTACATGACATCCTGAGGCTTCAGCTCGACAAATTGCAAAATGGTGTGCCCATTTGCCGTCCTGGCAAATCCGAAAGTAATTCTGTCACATGAAGACAGCTCAGGAAGGGTGCAGTGTGCATAGGTGATGCCCACCAGCAAAGAACTGGCCAGGGGTAGATCAGTGAGGGCAGTGCGGAGCTCAGCTGCATCCTTATAGCTGGCGCTCAGGTCAAGTGTAGCAGCATTCAGCAGATCCTCCGAAGATGCCCTGCTGTCTTCCAACTTCGCTGGCCTGTTGGGATCTGGACCTGCAGAGATGGCAAATTAAAATTTAGAGATAACCCAATTGCATGAGGCAGCAGAGAGGAGCAGTTTTGGGCCAAGAAGAGGAGAAGTCACCTTTATACTGTATTCCAGGCCAGAGGGGATTCTTTCCCTTACTGTCGTGGTAGGAGAACACTGTGCTCATGAGCACACCCTTCATTCCTTTGAATGCCTGGTCAACATGCACAGTGTCAGCACTCACAGTCTCCCGAACTTGCCTGAACAATGATTCCAAAACAAACATCAATGCATGCAGGCATGGTGATTCACACCTCCAGGAACTTTGGAATGCTGGAATGAGCCCAGCCCTGGAGTATGCGCTCCCGCGAAGCCAGGCTCAGTTCTGTGAAAGGCTGGACAAATGGCAAGCTGCGCGAAATAGCTGCAGTGCCTCCGAGAACAAACGTCCCCAGTCTCCATTTCAAGAGCTCCAGAACACTGCACCCGTGCAGTCAGTCTTTTACTCTCCTTGTCCCAAAACTCTACATCCGTCTCATATGCTTTCTAGCTACATCATTATTGCCAGGATCCACACCGGCTCCTCATAGGTGGGCCGGATGTGCTGGGGAATCATGAACGGAGCTGCATGAACGGCATGTGGTGCAAGCAAAGTGCGTGGCGCAAGGGCTGACTTCTACTTACAGAAAGAAGCTGCGCTGTGATTCGGGGGGAAGGACCCTGATGCTCCGCAGCACCTGTGCCAGTTGACAGGTACCAAACTTCTCTTGAGGGGGGTTAAACACAACTTTCTCACCTCAAAACATTATGCACCAGCAGATTTTGTAGAGGATCATGCTTGAATGGATCACTGAAAGTCATCTCAAGGACTGGAGCAGATCGTGGTGGGTATTTTAGACATCCAAGGCGGTGTCGTACTTACCTCATCGATTACCTCGGGAATACTGTGAATTGGCAGCTGCAGCGAGGCAGCCGAACACGTATCCGTGCAGAAAGAGTTCTGATATTTGTGAGGATCCAACACTGGGAAGAACGTCTCCAAAAGCGCAGCTAGTACATCTTTGTAAGGCTCGGTGACACCCATCCTTCAATAGATGTATAGCAATCAATCTTGAAGCCGCGTCCAACTGAGGACACGGATTCTTTATTTTAAAAGAGGCCAGCAAGCCCAGAATAACAAAGGTGTTTCACAGGACCTCGGCAGATCTTAGTATGTAGACTCTATATTTTGTCCTTGGAAGAGATCTTTCGGCACTCCTGCAACCTCAATATAACAATACGATTACAAAATGGATTATTTAATCACAGCGACCAGCGCTTATACCCTTGATTATCCCTTTCTTTGCTCTGGAAGCAAGGTGACTCAGTGCTCCTGATCAGGCAGGGCTTCCACGTCACTGGACTTCGAAACAGACGCAGAAGTCAAGGGAAGCAGACGATCCCGCCGCACATATCGTATCTTTAAACTTCCGTTTTTGTTCACGAGGTCAACCATCATCTCCAGCTGCACCTTTCTCCTGCTATAAGGGTGAGTTTGCCCTGGTTGTGGATGTCGTCATCACAATCCGGGGGGTTTTTGAGACAGAAGTGCTCTTTGTGAGGCTGCAGTTGTCAGCCAGTTCACTAGTACGGAGACGGAAACAAACTTTCCTGCTGCGATGTGCTGTCTTTTGTCTTTTGACTAAGTGCCGAAAAGACGACTGGGAATGGGACGTGGCTAGACTGCAGCTGACACGGCGACCTGGCTGTCGACATTTATGCTAGAAGTGAAATTATGTGTCTCCTTCTGTAAAGAAGACCGCTAATTTTGCAGCAACAGGTTCATATGCTGCGCAGGCTTTCACTTTGCTGCGAGACTTAGTCATCACACAAGATGGTACGTGTTTGCTTCCTGTTGTGATTGCTTCTGCTTATGCACCTTGTGATCTGGTGTTTCGCAGAGTGGCATGTTGCTTTAGCCATGCAAGAGAGCCATGCAATGCAGGACTTAGTGTTGATCGTCTGGTGACGTGCAGGTATCTGCTGGCTGTTTCAGCTGCCCTGCGCAGTCCACTGTTCAGGTCATCGAAAGATTTGGAAAGGTATGAATGAATTCTCACAATAGCTTGCGGTGCTGCAATTTTTGGCTCTTACACCTGCGTCCCGCAAGCAGACTCTTGCAACAAAGGCTGACTCTTGCTCTATTTATGCAGTTCAACCGCGTTGCCAAGAGTGGATGCAATTTCGTGAACTGCTTCCTTGGTGAGTCTTCTTACGCTCAGGGCGGCTGATGCTTTTACACAGTTCCATGTGGTTTGCTGTCATTCATATTTTCTATAATGTTCTTCTTTTCTCGAGCGCCTATGTGTCACTGTTGCAGGCGAATGTGTTGCTGGATCCCTGAGCTTGCGTGTCAAGCAGCTTGATGTTCGGTGAGTGCCCTATTCTATCTGCGCTGACATTTTGCTTACTGGGGGACATGGTGAACAGTACCTTCAACTTGAATCGCTGCCGTGCGAACGACGTTGCCACCCGCATGCACTGCGAAGTGACAGCAGCTTGTTTTTCCATGCTGCAGGTGTGACACAAAGACCAAGGACAATGTCTTTGTCCGAATTGTGGTCTCAGTTCAGTACCAGGTGTGACCTCATCCTTGATGGCAGCTCACAATTGCTTTGCAGGTCCCCCGCACATGCACTACTGTTCTGGCCCCAAGGGCACAGACTGGCAGTTTTTTGTGTCTTCTCTTGGGACTGAGTTGAAGGCTTCTTGGCACGACAGGTCAAGGAGGATGCCCTCTATGACGCCTTCTACCGCTTGACAAACACCAACGGCCAGATCACCAGCTACGTGTTTGATGTGGTGCGCATGTGTTTGTTGACAGTCCTGTGATATGCATCGACTGCTAGTCCAGCTGTCACACGGATGTTTTTGTCGGTGATTGCAGACAAAAGCTAGCAGCAAATGCTTTCTGTTGCAGCTTGCTGATATTTTTAAATCCCATCTTGTGCCTGCAGGTGCGCGCCATTGTGCCCAACATCCTGCTGGACGATGTGTTCACGGTGAGCTTCCCTCAAGCCCAAGCGTTGCCACCCATATTGGTCTCTCTGTTGTTATTGGGGCTATCTTCCTAGCTTCGCCCACTACTCTGCTTGTATAGAAGGATCGGTAGAGTGCAGGTGGCAAGTAGAAGATAAGACATCGAAATCGCAGATGTACGGAACTTCGTGTGGTATAGGATAGGGGTATTGCTCAATCTACCCACTCGTCAAGGGGCCTGATGTTCATTGTGCTCGTGCAGGCCAAGACTGAGATTGCCAAGGAAGTAAAGGACACCCTGACCAAGTCCATGGCCAGCTTTGGCTTCATGATCATCGAGACCCTGGTGAGCCCCTCTCTCCTTCTCCTTGCTTCATCTGCACTGATGCATCTGATTGCCAGGCACGCGGACCTCGCCTTGCATGCAGAGTCCTTAGTACGGATTTGCAGAGGCATTGCCATCAATGACATCTTCCTTTGCACGTGATTCTGTCTAACCCGGCAGGCCATGCAATGGCGCGCTGGCAGCGCGGCAGGGTGTATAGCAAAGGGTCAATGTGGGGGATTTGGGTCGTGCAGGTGACAGACATTGAGCCGGACCCGAAGGTGCGCGCGGCGATGAACGAGATCAACGCGGCGCAGCGCATGCGCGAGGCGTCCATCCAGAAGGCCGAGGCCGACAAGGTCATGGTCGTCAAGCGCGCCGAGGCCAGCGCTGAGGCAAAGTGAGTTATCGTTCTCTTGCATCCTGCGTGCTGCCAGTGTGCCCAAGGACATTCACAGACATCAACACTGCCGTTCTGCATGTGTACTGCCAGCGCCAACTACTTTTTTGCATCCTTGCCCGCTATAGAATTGAATGCTGAGGGCATGCAAATACACCTGTCATGCCATTCTGCACATGGAATGCCATGGTGTGGGGACATGCAAGGTTACTCATGTCGTCATTCCGTGTTTCCGTGACTTTGTGGGAAGTTGTGCGCGGGTTCTCGGTGGGCCCTTGGCTGGGCACGAGTGCTTTTGCATTTCTTCTTCCATTTGCCATTGGGCACTGCAGCTGATCCGTCAAAGGCAGGTCATTAGGAAGATGAGAGCTGAAGTTCAGACTCGCCAGGTCAAAAGGGCTGGCCAACATTTGCAATGCAATTGTGCGCTTTTCATGTAGTGCAAGTCCGATTAGGAAGCGTTCAATCATAATCTAGGGCATCTTGTGCTGTGCAGGTTCCTGGAGGGTCAGGGTATCGCTCGCCAGCGGCAGGCCATTATTGCCGGCCTGAAGGACAGCGTCCTCAACTTTGAGAGCGGAGTCACCGATGTCAACAGCCGTGATGTCATCGAGATGATGGTGCGCCTAGGATCCGTAATCTACATGTGTCTGGATTCCCTGACCTTGTTGGACCCGTTGATGTGTCGCAAATGTCTGTGTAAATCTAGGCGGACATGCCTGGATTTTTCTTGGTTGAAATGCACCAAGCTGCAGCGTGCATACCAGATCAACCTCAGCATGATCAAGAGAATGTATCAGTGGATTTTTTCTATTCCAGTGCCATGAGTGCCCCAGCACTGTTTCTGTGATCTGCGTGGTGTTTTTCTTTCATGAGAACAAGCACATCTAAATATATGTATTGCTGTGCGCGCAGATGATGACGCAGTACTTTGACATGCTCAAGGAGGTGGGCTCCACCCAGGGCAACTCCACCGTCTTCCTCAACCACTCCCCCAGCTCCATCGGCGAGATGTCCGGCGAGGTTTGTGACCCCTATTTTATGAGCCCCATTTCCTGTTTGCCGTGGTGATGTCCAGCTGCGCTGGCCAATGGGCCTTCTAACACCGTGCAACAGAGCTTGCATGCATCTCGCTGTTAGCGGATGCTCTCTCCAGCACGTTTGGATCACACCAGGACAACCTCTAGATCGTGTATTTACCCTATTGTAACACCTGCGTTCCGGTTCTGGCCATGCGTGTTATTAGGTGTTCTCTGACATGTCTGGGGTTTATGTGTGCAGCTGCGCAACGGCTTCATGCAGGCCATGGCCGGGCGCACGCAGTCGATGAAGCGCGAGTAAATTTGGAGCGCTTCACGCACCAATACTATTGATAAGCTGGAGCGCTGGGAGATAGCAGCCACAATGCATGCAAGATTGGCAGTTAAGGGACTGGTACAGATGGCCCGTGCGAGCCACTTTGGGAATGGGGAGATTACGTCTGCCACATTTGGTGTTGAGTCAGGAGTTCAGGCATTTGTTTGTCGATGATAAGATGTTGATGCCAAAACATGCATTTTTGGCAGCAGCCTGTGACATTCCTCGTACTCATTGGCGCCAGTATCAGTCAAGACAGTTCTGTGAGTTGATATCCATGCAGTGCACATATTGTGTACAGATGATCCCTCTGGAATCCTGCTGTTACACTTCTGTGTGTGCTTCTTTACCAGCGTGTTGTATGCCAAGCTGAATTTTTTAAACACTAGAAGGTTTCAGGAATGATGTGGTTTACCGTAAACCCAGGCCTGAATGGGGAGGTTACGTCTGCCACATTTGGTGTTAAGTCAGATGTTCAGGCATGTGTTTGTTGATGATAAGATGTAATTTATCAAAACACGCATTTTTGGCAGCAGCTTGTGACTACTGCTCGTACTCATTGGCGCCAGTATCAGTCAAGACAGTTGACGTCAAGCAAACAAGCAGCTTGACGTCAAGCTTGACGTCAAGTTCGTCAAGCTGAAACCTGGATAAACGGTTGTGCTCCCCTGGAACCTGTAAGGGATATACATCAGTTGGGGAATCCATTCACTTCCCTGAAACCTTGGATAGAATATATATTTACGGGGGCCTTCGATTCTGCATCGTCAAGCTTGACGTCAAGTCCGTCATGTGTGAAGCCCACAGAGAAAACGTAGCCAGGTACGATAGATAGCACACTGTAATTCCTCGACATTAGATTCCAAGAGTGGGTGGAGACCGAAAGCCGACATGTGACTTTACGGGTGTCGGAGTTTCCGCCTCGGGCAAGGGCGTTGAGGCAAGGAGGTGGGCCCTGTTCAAAAGTCGAGGGAGTTACCAAGACCTGACCCCGTAGCGCGCCAAATTATTTCGACGAAGAAGAAAAAGGTTTTGGTAGGCCGCAAATCGGTTCTTGAAACCAGTTTCATGTGCAGCCGTACTTTTGAGATGGCCCAGTCTGTCTTGCATCGCTCTATTGCCGATGGTCTGCGTGATCAACTAGTTAACTGGGATCCGACCGATGTTGCCATCGTAAGTGACGCAGTGAAACGGCTTGAAAATGGCTTGGTACAACTTGACACAACTTTGGTACAACTTGACACAACTGTGATACAACTTGGAGAGAGAATGGTCCAGCTTGAAAGCCTTTACACCCGGCATCTGTATGTACAAAGGGGCACTTTTGGGCCTTCTGTGGTCCAGGAGGAAGTGCGGCATTTACCAAAGTCTTTGGTGAGCATCGGTTGTGGAAGACTGTTTTGTGCCTAATAAATCGACCACCTCTTTCAAACCTGAGTGCTTCAATTTGCGCAGAGAGCCAAAGTAGGGACCTACTGTCATGAATCCATCATTGGATACTGCATGTATCCTGATGAGGATGCAGTCGAAGCAGCTGCCAAGCAAGTAGCAGATTCTCACTATGTTGGAAGCTGCCCTCCTCCTGGTGTTAGGATGCTTTTAGAAAAGGAGGTGAGGCTGGTGCTCTGGCTAACAATTTACCTGATCTGAGCTATCTCATCATGGAAGAGATGGCTTGCTGATTTGTGATGATGATGACCAGATTCGCAACGTGATGTCAAAGCAAGTTAGAGCACGCATGTCTGCGAAGATGAAGATTGCAGTGAAAACAGCCTACGGCAGCCTCATGAAGGGGGAGTCGGTTCCGGAGAGTGTTGGGCTCTCAATCATTGAAGGTGTGTTGCACATTTTGTCTGTGAATTCTCTGACAAATATGCTTTGCTGATTATACTGTTTGCTGAAGATAAATGTAACCAACTCCTGCTGAGAAGCTTGTGCTGTAGACCTGTCTTATAGGCGCAATGGAGATCTCCAGTACAGTGATCCACGATTTCTCAAGGTACTAGAGGCTTTAATGGTTGTGAAGCCAGGGAAATTGATAGAGATCGGTCCTGGACAGCTTGCTTACGCAGAGCTCGCGGTGAGATCTCATTGATTGCCGTGAGGAGTGCAAATTGCCACCCGAGAAGCAACTTTACACCACCTGACTTCCTCAAGCAGTGATTGTGCTATTGATGTACATCAATCTGCAGCTGTGCTGTGCTTGGACTCTGCCAATGGATTCCCTAAATTTATGCATATGCATCTGCCGGCAGGTATGGTGGTTTCTAAAGGGAAAGGAAGCGTTCCCGAAGGAGACAACAAGGGAGGGTAGGTCATTGCAAGCTGCCTATAAAGATTTCTTGGAGGAGGCTAGCAAGGGCTGGAATGAGCCCCGCGTGCATGTTTTCAAAATCAATGCCATGGCGGTTGATGGGAAACGAGCTGCAAAAAGGGGAGCCGATGAAGTGGTTGATAGTGACCATTCACGAAATGTGATGTCAAGGGTTTCAAAGGGCGCTCACGAGGCAAGGGCTTGAAGTAATTCGTACTTCAATTAGTGCTACAACCTGTGTTCATACCCTAGATAAAATGGCCCGCGCCTCACCCACACAGGTCAACGGGGGGAGGGTCTGCAAGGCTAGTTAGGCTGGCCCCTTGCACTCCTCCGCGTGGGCAAGGGGGCAAAGGATAGGGGGAACATTAATCTCCCAGACCAAGGCTATTGCTTTATCAAGTGCTCTACAGGTTTTAATATTTAATGCTGTACAGGTACATTGAGAAACTGCACTGCAAATGTTTTACAAAAATGGCAAATGTCACAAATGCAAACAATGGGGAATTCATTGGGGGGGCTTGAAGCCTGGGTAAGTCAATCTGGTGTTATTTTATTACCCCCTGTATTTTAGGGTTTAGGGTGTAGGGATGACCTTGTGTCACATAGAACTTTTTGTTGTCCGCACTGTGACTTCAACTCAATGTCTAGTGATGATGACCACGGTTTGTCTTGTGTGTGATTGACTACAAACACATGTTTGTCTGTGATTGTCTGCCCAACTCTGGGTTTTCCTGCAAGATACCCTCAACGACACCCTACGATTCTGTTGCGTTGGTGGCAGGCCAGAGGCCCCGGATATAGAGGGGCACTCATCCGGGGCAGGGAGTGCATGCATGTATATGATGAGTGAATGACAGGCTACAGACTAATGAAGGCCCCGCAGATGTGGCTGCAGACGCCCTGCGTGTATGCCCGGGCATAGGGCCCTATGGCCTCTGGCTTTGGGTTTGCCGACCTGTAATAATAATAATAATGCCCCCTGCTCTGGCTTTGGGTTTGCCGACCTGTAATAATAATAACACCCCCCTGGGAATGGAAACCTCCGAGTGAAACCCCCCAATTGGGCTCGCAAGTAGCTACGTGCAGGGACTCTATATCAAGTAAATAAATGTTCCACAGATGTTTGCAAGACAAGTTCCCCTCCTCCGCTGTTAGCGCGTGACGAGGGATATTCTGCTAAGTACTTCACAGTCGCTTGGGGCCTGCAGCACATCATGCACATGCTCCCTTGCTACCGGGCAGCGTGATAAACAATCCTGCAAGCAGCTGCCAGCTTCCTGGAAGGCAGAAGTGGAGGCGATGGGTTTGACAGAAATGTGGTTGCCAGCATCCTGGGAACCTCCGCTGCTATGAGAATGAAGTGGAATGAATGTAACCGGTAATATGTCGATAGGTGCTCGGTGAGCATGAGCGGCAGTTGTGTTGGAGATGGCCGAACTTCAAGGATTCATCTTTAGAACCCAGGCTCTCCACCTGTATAGATCCTTCCTGAGGGCGGTGAAGGGTGCTCCCGTTGCTTCTCAAGGTGGAATGTCCTACAATTACTCTGGAAGGTCTTCTACTTCAGACTCTCAGCACAGATCGGTTCCCAGATGTGATTAAGATACGTCAAATGCACACGTTTTCGACTAAATAATGTTCCTGCATGGTTTGGAGACAGCGTGTAAATTATCTGCGCTTCATATGTAGATTGTTAGCTTTGCCACATCCTCCTAGGTGCCCTCGATCACTGATGGCCTCCGCACTTGGCAGGTGAACTTAAGAAGGAGATCAGACACGGATTCGAAAGAGATCGAGGGGCAAAAGATTCATATGCGATGAAATATAGCCTGAGCAATGGGCGTGTCCAGCTGAAGCAGCTCAGGGACATGTTGGGAATGCGACACTGATGGTCCAGGTGCTCATCTGGGCCTATCTCCTTCCAGACGTTGATTTCGTACATCCCGATAGAGTCATAAATAGGCATTCTCAATAGTAAGACGAGTCGAAACCTGAATGGCCTGCCCAGCGTATGTCTCTCTCATGGATACAGTACACGTGATAATCACAGGCAGGGCAGCCAACATTCTGAGTTGGATTCCAGGATGGGAAAGGGTGGGCGTGAATGCGGCAGCGGAGCTTTTGACCAAAGGCGGAGCCACGTGCTGGCTCTCTTGGAACAAAAGCAAGGTAATGCACAGCTGACACATGGACTAGGCAGCAAAAAACATCCTCATCTCTGCGCCACAGAAATAGCGGCATCTGACAAGCATGGCATTACGTGTACGTTTTTAATGCTCATGCATAAATTGCGCAGGTGACAAATCGCGGGCTGGGGGAGTGGATGGCCCTATAGCAGATCTTGTGGCCTCCCTCAACTCGTGGCCAGATATCTTTACCACCTCATCGTGCTCAGGCACGCCCACACCCATCACGCCAGCTTTTCTGCATGATCCAATTTCTTGCAGAGCCTCGTATCATGGAAGGATTGCAGCAAACCCGCCGCAAAAGACTGATGACAGTGCCATGAAATTGCTTTCGCTGTGGAGTATCATACGGCTGTGCATGACAGGGAGAGTGAGCGTCTTCGCGGAGCCGACAGATGCCACGCGCGCAGCGGGCCAGAAAGGCGGAGAGTGGGTGTATGTTACCCACGGCCATGCAGATGCGGAGGAGATTGTATCCCGAGTGCAGTCACGCTGCAGCAACGGTGCGCCCGACTGATGACTTCCTGGTGTTTTTATTGATGTAAGCAAGCGCCCGGCCCAGCCAAGCAGCTTAAAACGTGAAGCAGGAACTGAGGAAGGTTGAATATGGTTGTCAATAGGCACATTTGTACCGTGTGAATGCTGGGTTTTTCGTCATTGTTAGGCGATGTGATGTAGCTTCTTGGGCATTTCTCAAACTCCTTCTGGCAAGCATCTGCTGCTCAGCCGTCTGAAATGGAGGCTTAGGAGTTTGGATTTGAGTTTGAACAGGTGCACCGCTGGTATTTCGCTTCGAGCCGTTCATTCTGGCAGCGGAAGCGCGGACGGCGGCCGACGCGCAGCGCCTGATCAGGTGTGCCAGGGAGGCGGGATATCGGGAGTCTGGGGTCACGGGGGATGAGTCAGCGCGAGTCATCGCCGGCATCCGCTGCTCCATCCGGTTAGAGGTGAGCAATATAGTTTCCGTCCTCCAAAATAGGCCCTAAGGCATGCATGTTGTTTGCAGTGGTCTGGTGCCTTTCTGCCTTGCCATGCTGCTAACAGGTTCTAAGAGACGTGAAGATGGTGAACTCTCCTCTCGCAGTGGGCAGGCCTTCACTTTTCCGGGATTATCTCGAGACCATGACCATGCAGTTACCGTGCCCTCTGAGCGAACGCATGACCAGTTGATGAGTTTCTCTGCGTGGCCACAGGTGCCAGTGACAGATGGAGGACAGCTGCTGGTCTCCCCAGAGTATCTGCGCCACCTCACAAAGCTGGCCAATGAGAAAATGGAGCAGAACTGGGCACGCATTGAGCGCTTCCATGCCCTCTTCAAACAGCGCTTCCTGGCCGGTGAGCCAGCTGCGCTTCTTTCCGGTAGCCATGGAATTGGACAGCGCAGAAAGACGGGTGGCCATGTGGCGTCTTCCAATTCGGCTGAGAGGCGGAGCGAGCGAATTTCTGCGGCGGTGGTTGATGCAGAGGCTGCAGAGGCTGTTGCAGGTGAGAATTACTATGTAATACCGGAAGGCAGTGTTTTGAGAGTGTGACCACTCAGCAACCGCAGAAGAGTCTGATGGCAGCACATCCAGCGTACGCCCTGGATAAGCCTCTCACATTGACTTTTGTTATGCGTGCAGATGAAGATGTGAAGACAGGAGCGGACTTGCAGCGGTTGTTGGCCCTGCGCAGCCGCCAGTGCGCAATCCTCGCCCAATTGCAAGAGCTGCGGCTGCCAGTGGGTGACCAGCCAGATCATGCTGTCTCTGGGGGCCCTTTCTGGCGCCTTGCCCCACTTCATACCCATGTGAGTACCTCTTCCACCCACCCATACAACTAATGGTCTTTGTCGAGCCTTTACACAGTGTTCGCACATGCCCCGAAGGCAAGGCAGACCGAAGCACGTGCTGCACCGTGACTGCTCTCTACAACTACTGCATTTGCTTTGCAGTGTCACAACAGTTGATGAGACAAGGAGATGCCTGACAGGCACTCATAATATGGAGGAAAATGCCATGATAACAAGGAGATTGAGTTGTGCCCTGTCCTTGTCTGCTGCACAGGGCGTTCCCTCCGGGGCACTGCACAGGTGGGGGCACTCCATGGTCACCGTGGGCAACAAGCTCATCATCTTTGGCGGGTACGGCGGGGCCGGCGCGCACAGGCGCCTGGACGACGTGCTTGTCTATGATATTCCCACTGGGATTGTGTGCCAGCTGCCCGTCGCTGGTGTGCTACTCTTGCATGTAGCATGCTGCAATGCATGCTCTTTGAAACTTGGACGGGGCAAAGCATTGGCCACCCATGCAGGCGCCAAGCAGAGTGCTGGGCACTCCAAATCCTGATCATCCATGTAAATTCCCACTGGCAAAGGAGATGAGGTACATGTGGTGCTGTGAATCCCGATGTTTCCCACAAGCTACAAGGCTAGAAGAATTTTCAGACGATGCACGTCTTGTTTAGGTCCGGGGCCGGCTGCGCGCATGGGCCACGCGGCGGCCGCGCTGAGCGGGAGCATGCTGGTGCACGGAGGGCGCACCGCGCCAGATCAGGCGCTGGGGGATCTGTGGCTCCTGGATCTGTCTCCAAAGCGTACCTCCTCCGGAGAGAGCTCCGGGGCCGGACACGCCGCGCGATGGGTGTGCGTTGATGCGAAGGGAACTCCGCCTGCGACGCGCCATCGCCACTCGGCTGTGTCGGTCGGCGGCAGTTTACAGGTGTGCAGGGAGCTCCTTGGCAGGCAACAGTGCCGGGTAAAGCACATTGCCACTTCTACAACTTCCCCCAGCCGTCCTCCCAAAGGTAAAATTGACTTGCACAGTAGACCAAGAGAATTGCCGTGATTTCGGCGGCAGCTAAAGCCGAGCACAGTGGCACGATGACGAACCTTATTGTCATGTATGTCAAAAGACAAGTGGAGCTGTTGCCGTCGCTCATCTGAATGCATGCAAACTTGGTGAGCTCTATGGCAACCAGCATCTGCAGCTTTATCAGTGCGAAAAGCTATTGCTCCTCTCGCTACTGATTTGGGTTGGCAAAGTGCCTACTGCTGTTGATTGCTATGTGCTCACAGGCCTTCTTGGAGGCCTGGCCATATGTTACAGGCTGAGATGCTTGTTTTCAACACGGTGCAGAGCGGGAGAATAGTCATATATGGCGGCATGGCTGATGGGACCGCGCTGGAAGATGTGTGGGAACTGCGGCTGCGTGGAAAGAGGTGGCACTGGCACGAGCTGACATGCACAGGTACAGCTTCATCCTCAATGAGATCAAATAGTGGATCCTTGGCTTCACTGCTTGCAGCAGACTGCAAGAGCCTGGCATGACGAGTCACCCACTTTCTTATCAGCTGGAGTCTTCCATTATCAGGGCAAATCAGCTGCCACTCATGTTTATCTGCACGCCTCGATAGGTGCCCATTGTTTTGACACTGACAATGCAGCATGTATCAGTCCCTGATGAGTGAGCTCTGTAATTCTTCAGGCGACTTGCCCGGCCCCAGACATTCGCATGCGGCAGCTCTTACAGGCAACACCCTGTATGTCTACGGCGGCGTGCGTGACTGCGGGCAGGCCATAACTGGCACCATGCATGTGCTGGACCTGGATCGCCTGATCTGGCAACGCATCAATCTTGATGATTCGCTCCCTCGGCCGCCGCCGCTGTTCTCCCACACACTGACTGCTGTCGGCCGGCACCTGCTTGTGCTCATTGGCGGCTGCCCGGAGCAGGACACAGGTGCAAAGAGCAGCTCATCTTGGCAAGAGTTGAGAGTCATCATGTGCTCTTAAAGCTGCGCTGATTACTGCCAGTAGCACAATATCAGTGTGAGGCACTGCCAGCTTCTGAATATCTTGTTTCAGTACTTTCAGACATTCTGCAGAATAGCATCTTTTGACATGAACAAAATATGAATTTGGATCAAGCCGGCAGCATACAAAGATGCTTCTGTGACTAAGGAGCTATTCTGTTGTGCTCTGCAGGGGTAGTGCACATGTTTGAAGTGCAGAGCCAAACCTGGATGCTGACAGCAGCGGCTGCAGCGGCGGACTGCCGGCCGGTGCCGGTGCGGCACTGCGCGGCGGTCGCGCCGACAGGTGACTCAGTGGTAGTCATCGGCGGCGGCGCGCAATGCTTCAGCTTCGGGACCACCTTCTCCCGGCCGTGCGTGCTGCACCTGCCGCGCAGCCGTCCTGCAGCTTCTTGCAGTCAGGAAGCTGCCAGCATGAGCTCAAGCAGGAATGCTGCCACGAAAGACGATGGCCCATGTGCAGCTGTGACAGATAGTGCATCAGCAAGGACGGACAGGCCTGGCAGCAGTGGCAGTTTTTTTCCAGCGGAATGCCAGGACAGCAGTGTCAGGCAGAGCGATGACAGCAACTTGGGGAGGCAAGACAGCAGGCGTGCAGGTCCACAGCGGAGCTCTGATACTGCACAGAGCAGCGCCGCTTCCAGCCAGGATCTCAACGGACATTCCCTAGAGCAGAGACGAGGTGACAGCAATCGCCAGTACAGGGGGATGCTGCATACAATGAAGGCGCCCAGAATGAATGGCAGCTATGAACCCAGTGGCACAGCGGAGGTGACAGCGCAGAACGGCTCTGGTGAGAAGGGGTCATGGGCGCTTGTGGTACCGAAGCAAGACGCCAAAATATTCAAGGACGCCCTCAAGCAGGCAGGTGGCCTGAACAGGCATCGCCGCAGCCTTGCCTGCGACGGAGGTGTCTTCATCGCACTCCCGGTCACCGACGCATGCGCCGAGGGTTTACATGCTTTCCCTGGCAAATGGGGCATGTCCAACGAGAAAGGTCAGGCGCTGAGAATGGTGGCAGCAGCGGTGGCGGAGGGGCAAGTGAAGGTCTCTCGGATGGTTCTGGCAGAGGCGAAGGTGGCACAGTCCCCGAGAGAGGCGGTGGTGCAAGCGGCAAGGGATTTTCTCTCCACATCAGGTGATCCCAGCTGGCACATTGTCTCCATGTGACTTTGCACCCCACTTAAGCGATCTCCAACTGCTTGTTTTCCATTGATTTTGCAGAGCCCTGAAGTGGGGCTGATCAGCTATACAACAATGGTATCGTTTCTAGTAAGGTCCTGGTATCGTATTAATGCTATCCTGTTGAGGGGCAATTGCGTGCAGGTCTGTCAAGCGAGCGCATAGAGGACCTCATGGCAGAGGTGCCGAGCAAATGGGAACGCTTGGGAGACCTGGTGCTGCTGCCCGCTGACTCATTCCGGGCACCTGAGTGGGCAGCTCAAGGCGACGCCCTCTGGGCCGCGATGAATGCTGCATTGGGGGCAGACCGGCTTGTTCGTCAGGCTCCCATTGCCAATACAGGTGAGGCTTGTATTCCATATTAGAAAGTGCAGAGTCAAGCGGCTCCTCTCCTGTGTGTCTGTGAAAAGGCTTCAGACCTGAGCTTCTTGCTGTTATGCACAAACTTCCAGCGGCCACCTCCTGCACTGTCCATTCCATTGTTCAAGCGCAAACACTAGACCATCCACGTCTACCGGATGCAATGAGCTAATTATGTTTTTTTTCTAAGACTTACCAAAACCTTCCTTGTGGTGCCGTGCAGGCACGCGTGACAGCCAGGCAGGACTGCTTCGGGGCGCTGACGGATGGACCCGGCATCTGGAGAACGGCGTTGCCTTTTCCTTGGACGTCACCCGCTGCATGTTCTCGTCCGGTAATGTGACGGAGCGCGCGCGCATGGGGCGGCTGCGCTGCGCGGGCGAGACTGTGGTCGACCTTTTTGCCGGCATCGGTTATTATACCCTGCCGCTGCTGGTGCATTCGCGTGCGCGGCGCACCCACCCCCTCCTAATGTATTTTTAGTGGACCCTCTCCTAGAATGACCTGTAAGCGGGGCTGTTTAATCAAATGAAATTGCAAGGCAAGGATGGCTGAAGACGGTGTCTGCTCCCTTGCCTTTTTGTGGAAAGGAGTTTAAGAAATTCTTTGCGCATTGTTCTTAATGTGCCAAAGGAGCCTGTGCACATGCAGCTGCTGCTCTCCTCTAATCTCTGGCTGCATTCCACCGTATGGCAGATCGGACTAGTCTTCTGTTAACATCCACCCTTCTAGGGACATTGCAACTGAGGGGATCGAGCCTGTTTGCCAAGGCTGGCCTGCATGTAACCCAGCAGGATTGCTGCCTGCTTATTTTATCTCCCTTCCAACCGGCCACGTGTGGGTTCCCAGGCGCGGCAAAGGTGTTGGCATGCGAGTGGAACCCGGCAGCCGTTGAAGCGCTTCAGCGCAATCTGGCGTTCAACCGATGCGCCGACCGCTGCGAGGTTCTGCAGGGCGACAGCCGCCAGCTGGCGCCCAAGGTGTGCACAGTAATACTCTGCTACAACGACACTAAAGCTCCTTAGAGACCAGTCATGCATCTGCACTTGTTGCCATGGCTCTGGGACAAGTAAACTCCTGAATGGTCAGTCATGCATCTACCGACCACGCTTTCCATGGCTGACAGCCACCAGCGCTAGCTGCATGCCGCCCAGCACCCTCACAACCTGCGCTGTTTTGGTTGACATGCCATTTGATGGGCGTCTGCTGACGAAGACCTTCAATTTCTAGCCCTCTCGGCTGTGCTGCACATGTTAAGCCCAATTCCTTTGGGGCAAGGGGCAAGGTGCCATGATGATTCTCATAAATCCACATGACTCTGTATGATGCTGAATCGGAGAGGCGCTTGATGTGATATGCAGGGAGTGGCGGACCGGGTGCTGCTGGGCCTGCTGCCGTCCAGCAGGGAGGGCTGGCCTGTCGCGCTGGCTGCGCTGAAGCCATCTACAGGCGGATGGCTGCACCTGCACCACAATGTGAAGGACAGCGAGGAGGCTGCCTGGATTGCCAGCACGCAGGTCTGCATGTGTCTTTCTCCAGGGGCCGTCTTCATTTGGATTCTTCTGAAGATCGAGTTCGGTTTCATGCCCAAGCTGTTGGCTGCTGTCTATGGCTTCTTCTGTAGATGCTATGCCAAGCTGGGGGCATGCTCTGGTGTCTGATCAGAATCGCTGCATGCTTATTTCACACAGTTCTCTTTGTGCATGGTATGCTAAAATGTCTTCAATAGATGAGCTCATAGATGGGATGTATGCAGGCGGAGCTGGAGACGCTGTCCCAGGAGCTTGGCAGAAACTGGCGCGTTCTGATTCGGCATGTCGAGCGAGTCAAGTGGTATGCACCGCACATGCGCCACCTGGTCCTGGACGTGGAGTGCCGGCCAGATCAGGCAGCGGCCACATCAGCCATCAATAACGGCGCTGACACAGACATGACAACGCCGCTGACGACACGACTGCCTGGTATGACAGCGCATGACACAAGTATGACGAGTATGACACAATAATGCGTTGGGCTCCTTTTCTGTCTGCTTGGAGTGCAACATGTGCATGTAGACATGTGCAGTGATTTTCCGATTTATTTTCAATACCTGATGCATGTCTCCTGATTGGTGTTGGTGTTATTCCTGCGCAGGCAGGATGAGTGACACAGGCGCAAAAGGTGGAGTAGCAGATGGAAATGGTGGAGCTGTGGCGGGTGACAGCTCTACTGTCAGATCAGGCAGCTGCGCAGAGGTGGCGGAGTACCGGGGGATGACAAGGGAGAGGTTTGTGGAGATCAGCATGGAGAAGCAGCCTGCAGTGCTCAAGGGATTGGACTTGGGGATTTCTGTTGACGGGTAATCTTCAGAGGCTGTAACATGCATAAATGTAGTCCCAGAGCGACTTGAAAGAATTACTGCCATTGATAAATTCCATGCATTACTGCCCTCAGGAGAGACTTCTGAGCAGTGCTGCTTGGGTGCATGAAAGGAGGACGTGTGCTTGCAGGTGGACCGGCGCCTACCTCAAATCCCTTCCCAGCAGCTCAACCACCCTTGTCAGCGTCCACGTCTGCCCTGACCCCACTGGTTATCCTCTGCTCTCCAATCTTGCATGCATCGCATCATGCTCTTACCGTACGTTCAAACAGAAGCAGCTTCCATCCGATGAATGCAATTATGGTGCTTTGGGGGCCTGTTCTTCCCAAGAAAGATGGTGTCTAGAATTTCATGAGCAGTCTGCTTTCATGTGACAAGCATGCGGCATGCATGCAGGCCGCCTGGATTTTGTGCACAAGAACTTTGAGTTCCGCACGATGCCCCTCGCTGAGCTGGTGGGCAGGTGCGAGTCTGCAGAGGAGTTCCCTCCGCTCATCTCCCCTGGCGAGAGGTGCGCCTGTTGTCACATGCACTGACATAACTCATCAAGCCTACATGCACGATCATGCATGGCATTACCAGCCGACTTCTTTCCCCCATCTCTCTAAATGGGCGCCATTACTGAGGAATTCATTCTCATGCATGCTCTCCTCCAGACAGCCTCTGCTCCTCAATACTCCATAGGAGGTGCTTTATAGACCAGTACAGACAGTTTGATCGGAAACAAATCTAGATGCTGTGCTACAGGTACTATCTGAGGAGCATTGGCACAAACACCAGGAAGGAGCCGTCAGACGTTGCCGCGGCCTTCCCAGACCTCGCTGCCGACCTGTCTTTGCCTCCGCTGTTCCCTCCTGATCGGCTGTTCTCGTCAGTGCTGCGCATCAGCTCAGGCATGCAGCACTGCTGCTCCTCTTAACCAATTTCCCTCAGCCTGAGAGCAGCCGAGCATGGATGAGTCGTATCTGTACATACGGTATAAGAGCCCTGCAGCGATGACAAGTGAAGGAAAAAGGGGGCAGAGTGCGAGAGTGGCTGCAGTCGAATGGATTTGCTCAGGGATGCAGCTCTCTTGCTAATTTCACACACTTTCGTTTAAAGGTGTCATATGGCTTTTTCTCTGCATAGAATGGCCCTGCGGTAACGGGGACCATTATAGATGCATGGGGCAGTGTGTGAGTGAGAGTGTTACTATGGTGACTGTAGGTGGGCTGCGACTGTGGACGCACTTTGATGTAATGGACAACCTGCTGTGCCAGGTCAGGGGCACCAAACGCGTGAGATTGTGGCCGCCATCAGAGGTGCTTGCTCCCACAGACAAACACCGGTCGTGTGGTTTTTAGAACATCTCCAAATGCGCAAACATGCCTACCCTGTTCCACCCGTCTTAGGATTAGCTGGTGATCATTATAATGCTCTGCTGCTATCTTGTGCAGTTTGCCATGTCAGCTGCAGCCAACTGCACAAATCAAAATTTGTCTAACTTTTGTCAGTTAAGGGATGACGTGTTATATAATTCTTGCATTAGCCATGCCTGATTCAGAGCTGTCGGCACATGCATGCGCGCAGGAGGCAAAGCTTTACATGACCGGCTCGTCCTCAGAGGTCACCGACATTGACCAGCCGGACCCAGAAAAGTACCCCTTATTCAGCAGCGCAGTGCACCTCGACTGCATGCTGCGGCCGGGAGATGTGCTATACATTCCAGCACTCTGGCACCACAATGTGCTGGCAGAGCAGGACAGCGGGATGTCTGTGTCGGTGAATGTGTTCTGGAGGGATATGGAGAGGGGATTGTATGCCGGGAAGGATCTGTACGGGAACCGAGACCCCCCGGCGGCCGACGCGGCGGCGGCTGCGGTGGAAGCTGCCGCGAAGGCGCTCGCCCAGCTGCCGCCCCACTACCGCAGCTTCTACGGGCAGCGGTGCGTGCGGCGGCTGACTGAGAGCCTTGAGAAAGGCTTTGCTGAATAGCACAAGGATGCCTACCAGACAGGGGCATTTGCTTGCGCGGCCGGGGAAATAGCTGTGGGGAAATTTTGAGCTCAACTCGAGTTGAAGGAGGTTGCAACCAGTCGGCCTGGTGTGAATTATCTTGTGACTGCATATATATGGTTGAATGTAGCATTCTATTGATTTGCCCTATCGAGGGGCATCATGAGTTTAGTCCATACCTCAAATCTTGACATGTGAGTGTGAACACAATTGTTGCAGGCATCTTGATCAACCAATGGCGGCCCGCTTAGCAACGGCAACCTCGCACATCAGAGCTGCAAAATGCTGCACAACATGTGTCGTGTCGTCAGAATCAAGCAATGCATATTTTCCTTCGTGCAAAAGGCTTGAATTGGAACACTTGAAACTTCTGCATGGCATGTTCCTCTGCGTATCTGCAATCTCAGCCGAGGCGAGTTTCAAATCTGGAACTGGACACCAGCTGGCCCAGTGCAGGAGACGTCCAGCATCATTTCTCAACCAAGCTTTCTTGATTACCAAGAGCTTAGAGTTTTCGAATATCCACCTTTCTACATCCTCTCAGTTGCTGGTGAGCCCACGAAAGCGTTCGCATTGTTGCCTTCCTTGCCTTTTGGGCAACATGTCCAAAACAGCACAGGCCACACGCAATACGATCACGCTCAAAGGTTCTACAAAAGTAGTCACAGAGTTCTTCGCTTATGCTGTAAACAGGTGGGTGCTGAACATCATGATGTTCAATGCGAAGACCACAATTTCTTTGACAAGTCTTGAGCAGTCACGACGTCCTTTGAGTGTCATGCTTCCTCTCTGGCAAATTAATCGCATTTGGCCGTGCTTTGATGGGATGCAAATACCTTTGCAGAATCCTGTACGCATTGAAGCACAGTATATTGCAAGATGTCCTTGATGGCTTCAAAACCCTGCAGCTTACATCTGGACAAGCAAATAAGGATAGCATCCCATGTAAATTCCATACATGTCAAACACCCTTCCAACAAGTGCCCTGTGCCTGCAGCATCCTCTACCAGCGGGGCATCTATTCTGCAGAATCCTTTGAGCCGCAGAAGCAATATGGCCTCACAATGATGGTCACCACAGATACAGGATTGACTAAATACCTCACCAGCGTTCTGCAGCAGATGTCAGGTGCTGTCTCTGCGACAAATATGCCTCAGCATGCAGGGACTTGGGTATTTGCCTGGCTTCTGTGATGCTGCATACACCAGCAGGTCTGGTGTAGCAAAGTGTCGCTGGAACAAAGCCAGCTGAGCTCGACCGTGTCCCTGTACTCAGTTTGCAAAGTTCAGCTCACAGCGTGCTTGCACAGATTGGCTTGTGACTGGCGCCCTTCAGAAGATGGTGCTAGTGGTCACCAGTGTCTCAACAAAGGAGGTCCTGGAGCGATGGACGTTTGACATCCAGACGGACAAGGCAGTCCTCTCTGGCGAGTGAGTATCATCCTTGAGCACACCCCCTGCAGGACAAAAGTTGCCGATGTCAGGACGGCGAATTGCAAAGCACACCATTATTGCTTGTCGGCTAATCCCGCAATCAAGGGGAGCAGTATGGACGCCCTGCGCGCATGGCAAGCAAGCCAAAAAGGACCTGCTCATGAATTTGAGGGGTGTAACATGCATGGCCGGCATGCATGGCTAGCTGCCAAAAGAGTCGTGGGACAAGCTGTCAGTCATATGCCACGCCGGTGACATGGCGCTCAGCTGACATGTGCGCGCATGTGCAGGCAGCCAGCGCCTGAAAAGTCAGAGAGCGAGATCACCTCAGAGATCCAGGCCATCGTGAGACAGGTATGGCTCATATAATACACTGCATGAGTTGATGCATGAGCAAACACTGAAAGCTTGTCATGTATGCACTGCATGTCTGTCCCATGCTGTGGCATTCTTTTAGTCTCTGCTCTGAGCAAACACAACACAACCGTCTTGTGCAGCTATTTCGCAGCATGCCAAGCAGCCTCCTTCTTGCTACGGACCAGCTGTCATAAGATTTGCTGCTGTGCAGATTACAGCGAGTGTGACATTTCTGCCGCTGCTGAACGACCCATGCACATTCGACCTGCTGGTGTACACAGACACTTCCTCAGACGTCCCTTTCGAGTGGTGCGTCGCTAGCACTTCCGGCCAGCAGTACAGAGTTGGACTTACTGCCTGAAGTCACTAGATATTTTCCTGGCACCTCATGTCCATGCAGCAGCCGGGCAGCTGCTTAGCTTACCGCAGATCCTCATACTGGCCCAAAGCAGAGACAATCTTGCTGAGGCTGCTTCTTATGGACCATGCGGCTCTCCCAAGCAGCTCGGAAACCTGCACTCTGCACTTAGATTGCCGTCTGTACTACAGGCTAAAGGCCCACTCGCATCAAGCCTTTTCTATGGATGGCAGTATACTATCTCAGATGCCCTGCACACCCTGCGGTGTCTGTCTCAATCGTGTCAGATGTGTGAAGCTGGGGGATGCGCTGACATCAGCAGAGTGCATGCGAAGGCTTACTCTGTGCTTGTGGTGTCCCTGCAGGGAGGAGTCAGATGCGCGGTACATCACCAACGCAGCAGATGTCAAGCTGCGGTCTTTCACCACCAAGGCAAGCGCTCTCCCCTACTTCTTAATACCTGCATGTGCATGCATGCTTTTCTCCTTGCAGGTGCTACCTGCACCATCCATCTCCATTGCAGCTACTTGCGCACTGAGCCTCGCCAAGCAACTTTCACGTTTATACGGCTTTGGCGCTACACAGTGTGCGCATGGCTGTGTTCTCAGAAAGGCCATCTAGATGAACGTGCGTGAGTAGAGGGGAGACAGGGGGCTTGCTTGCTATTTTGGGTTTGGGTGCTCACCAGGGGATGTATTGGACTGCGCACCACAAACAAAACAAAACAGAATTTTGCGCTCAGTAGTTCTGCTGCTGGGTGCAGGTGCACAAGGTGGATGCACTTGTGTCATACAAAGCAGATGCAGAGGGTTAGCTGCGGCAGCAGCGGACGCTGCAAGCATTTGCTTGTCATGTCTTCAGGAGAGCCTATCCAAAGCATGGCAAGTGTGTTGTGGTGGAAAAGTAAGTGTTTCTCTCAGCTGGAGATCAGTATGTTGAAGCGTCCGTAACAAGTCTACAGTGCATCCCCTGAAATTTTCGTGCCCTGAGACTTTGATGCTGTGGCAACCTTATCTTCTATTTATCCAGTATTCACAAAGTACCCCTGCACAGATCTAGACCCATGCACACTGTAGTTCTGCTTCCTTTCACTAATAAACTCATAAAGAACGGGGTGCCCTGCTTCAAACCAGTGACCTGTGGAAGAGAGTCATCTCATGAGCTGATCAGCTTGTGGGCACCCGTAGCGGTTCAGCAACAGATTAAATTTCTGCATGTTCTTGCCTATCTTCCGTATACACAAGTGCAGTCGTCTTGAGCTATGTTTTCCAAAGGCAAGGGACGATTGAGGACAACAAGATGTTCTCCTAGAATTCAGATCCTGCTTGTACAATATAAATTCCCTGAGGAGGCCCTGATCAAGACACCTTTGCAAGAGATTCATCAGCCTCCTGGCTCTGGACTCACGCGGCAACAAAAGGATGTTCAGAGGAAGAGCAAGTACCTCAGTAAAAGTCATGTTTTTCCTTGAATGCTACAGATTGCATTCAGAATATTTCACGACTGCATATGAATTGTACCGTCGGCGCAATGAGCTGCAGGCAGCAGAAAGTTGGTGTTTGCCACTTCTCCTTACTCTGCATCTGACCAAGACCTGTGACATGGAGAGAATGAAGCTGATCATGCGCACTTGCCTGCTCCTGAAATACTCTTATTGTACAGACTAAGTCTGCTACCAGGCGTCACTCCTGGCAGTTTGCGCATCCACCTTGATACAACCTGCAAATAACGCGCCAAGTACCACTGTCCCATACCGGTTGATTGTATACTGCCCTACCATCTAAATATGTCCACTCAAGCATGGGGTAATAAGCAGTCTGAGTACTCTAGAAGCAAGTTTTCCTTCCCTTACCAGGCCGTCACATGTTCTTGTGACTGCCTCATTCAGCAGGCTACAGGATGTTTGATAATCACTCAGCCACTGTCAGCCATGATCATCAACCACTAGTAAACTCACTCCGTCTCACCAGCATCCCACCACATGAACCACAACTTCACTTGCACCGTTTCCTGGACTTCTGAGGTCTCAGGGTTGGCCTCGGTTCAATCAGTTCTTGCCTGTTCGATTCCTTAGGCTCGAATCAGCATCATCACATTCACAAAATAAAGGCGTGCAACCATTCTGCCGCATTTCATTTCTCCACTGCCCTGAAGGGTGCCGCTGGGTCCTCTGCATCCGAAGGCTCTGTGCTTGTGTGCTCTGTAGTTTCCTTGGCAATCTCCACAGTACCTGCATGCGCCACTAACCCTGCATTCTTAGCTTCTTCATAATATTGCACCAGTCCCTGACATCTCCCCCACCTGCAGAAAGCCGCATGTCACGCGGTGTGAGCAGGTTTCCGTCACAAGAAACAAGAGATGTGGTCCGGGGAAGGTCAATGCACAACACAAAATGGGTTGGAAAGTGGTTGTCTCATTTTCAGTATTTCCATGCGCAGAAGCAACATGTATGTACTAGTACGGCAGCTTGAGCACATGCACAACAGCATGGTGCTTGCTCTTGTTGCTGCAAAAGCAAGCCACGCCCGTGCTACCAGCAAATTTAGAGCGCACCCTGCTGCTTCAGTGCCTTGATCTGCAGCTCCAGCTCCTGAATGCGCGCTGTCAGCTTGCTGATTTCAGCGCGAAGGCCGCTGATGTCATCCTGCTGGTCTAGCATGACTCCGTCCTGCATTTTGACCTGCTCCTTCAGGCGCCCGATCTGCCACTTGAGATCCTTCTCCTCGGCTTCAGACATGGTCACAGCGCAGCTCAGCGCATTCCATTCTTCCTGCACACCAGCCAAGATATTAGCTTTTGCAAGGCCTTGTGAGGCTCTGATAAGTGTTCAGTGGGTACCATGTTTTGCCAGGCATGAGCAACAATATCGCTTGCTGTGAGTGCTTGCTGCATCAGTGCTTTAGAGATCAGTATGCAAGGATGAAAAAAAGCTGTCTTCATAAACGGCAGCGCACACGCGGATGCAGGTATCATTTGCTGCCAGGCACGAGCAAAATTAGTGGAATGTGGCTGTCATGCTGCAGCCATGCCACAGCATGCGAGAATGGCAGCTCTGGCTCCCGCTTCCATTTGTAAAAAGTTGAGGGAAAGACTTGTGAGAGAAAGGAGATACCTGCAGCTCGTCAATGTAGTCCAGGTCTTTGTTGCAGTCAAGGTGCAGCTTTTTGACCAAAGCCAGAAGGCACTTCTTGTCGGGATGGTCTTCAGGCAAAGCCTGCCACATGCACATCCCATGCTGAGATTTTAAAGCCCAACTACATTGCACAGTAGGTGTATATATCAGCAAAGAAGTATGCAGGAATCACCAGTACCTTGTTGTACATAGATAGCAATTTGCGATACTCGTGCAGGGTCCTCTGCACATCCTGCAGCGAGAAGAAGACTGCTCAACGACGCATTCAAGGCAATTGAGCCTAATTGAAAGACAATATGATCAGCAAGCATCCAGGACGGCAAACGTGTGTGCGTACATTGAGTTTCTCCTCAGTTTGCACTGGACCTTCGAATGGCACATCATCAGGGTCCATGCCGTGTTGGGCTGATGAGTAGTCTAGGGACGGTGACATCGTCAAGAGTCCTGCACGCTCAAGCTCGTCAGACACTTGATCACTCCGTTGTCACTTCGTCACTGTCTGCCCGTGTTCGGTTAATCCACGGCTTTTCTGCGCCACAGAGGGCGATCTGCAGGAGACAGCCAGCATCCTCATGAGAACCAGAGCTTTGTTGAGAGAGCCTCAAGGGTCATACTGGATCTCAGCGAGGCTGATATGATGGCTGTACGTCTAAGCAAGAACGGTGATCAGAAATGCCACGTGCACCCTCGTGACCCCATGGCTACGTCATCCTGTACCCTCAAAATTGCGTCCAGGAGTCCGACCATTTTGCTCAAGCATTTAATATTGAACGAGTACTTCCGAATGGATTTCATGGAAACATGGTGATGTCTCTTGTAGCACTGCAGTGCATTCTCAAACATGAGGGCTGCACAGTGCTGGCGGACATGTTTGTTACACACAATGATCTGCAAAGAGGGTTCATTGGTATATGTCACATGTGCTGGATGCCTCTGCTTGACGCCGAGACGCTGCAGGAGCGAACAGGCAACACTGCACCCAGCCTGGCTAGCTCTGTACATAGAATATGCATCAAATTTACCATGATCAGAAAGCTGTACATAGCCTTCCTGTACTAAGCAACACGCCCAAGATCCCTCATTGGACAGAGGCACTGAAGTGATCTCCTGCTACTCTGGTTGCGCAGGTTTGGCCCGCTGCTGCTAGCCATGCATCAAATAATTCTTTCAAAAATGATACGTTGCTCCACAGCAAAGCGCCTCGCAGACCTGCAGGAAGACAGCACCCCCCACATGGGTTGGCTTTTGCCAACAGCATTGCAGGCCATTAAGCTCTCATGGCCAAAATACCAGGGCAGACAATGCAACCAGCTTGCTGCAGTTTTCCCTGGGTATGTCCTGCATGGAGGGAACTTTATGGTTTTGGATGATTTCTGACCTGGAATCACTTGTCATTGCTGCTCGGTTTGCCACCATTGTGCAGCTCCTGCTGCTTGTTCTCCAGTGCAGCCTGAACCAGCACACAGGTAGAAGTTTTCACGGAAGAGGGCAGCACGCCGTCCCCATGCACATGCGTTTTAAAGCTGCGGTGAATGAGACCTGCAGGGCTTACGGTCAGATTGCTGGCGCGCACAGACAGGCACATGCTTGCTTGCATCCGATGGGAGTCCCCAACTGATATGTGTGAGGCCACGGATGCATTTGCATGAACAGATTACCAGCGCACATATACAGAGAAATGCATGCATGCATCCTCTACTGCTAATATGAAAAATGCATTACTGTCTGCAGGTCCTTTGCATGTGCATGCAGCGATATCCATTATCCCCCAAATGCAGCCCAGGCAATCAAGATGGCTGCAGGTACCTGCAGGGGCTCCAGAATGTCTGCAACCACCGATCGCGGCTTGTTCAGGGTAGATTTGATTAGCTTGAGCTGTGCGGCTGTCAGCTTGAAGGGGGCGTCAACCTCGGTCTTCTGCACCATCATGGTGTGAACCCCAATCAGACCACTGAGGAGTTCCATGTTCTAGCAGCAAGGGATGCCAGATGCATTACATGATACATTCCTTAGCATAAGGCGTGAAAGAGACACGCCTGCATCAAGCCTTCCAGCACACACTCTGCTTCCTGGAGGACTTGTCCAATCTCCTGCAGTCAATCAAGTATAGCTGGATCAAGCCCTCATGCAGCAGCGGCAGCAGCAGCTGGAAAGTTGCAAACCGTCTGGGACGACGAGAGCGCAGCTTACATCGATGCCTTTCTGAGGATCCGTGAAGATCTCATGGGCCTTGACGGCTTTAAGCCAGCGGGCGGCCGTATCAAGCTTCTACATAGGGAGAACCTTTGATCAGCGAGCTTGACAAGTCTGGACGACAACGAGCGGAGGCCAGCAAACTTGCAAATAGCACAGACATGCAAAAGAAGCCTTCCACAGTCGACACACGTCATTGCCGAGGGTTGCAATCTCAGTTCTGTTTGGTATAGGCCCAGAAGCAGAGCAGAAGCTACCGCCTGAGACAAGAAGATGACTACGTTCACCTGCGTGCCGTTCATGACGTGCGAGCAGGGCAGAGGGCACAAAGGTATTATTGCATAACCCCTAAGAGGTGCTTACAAATAGGCTTTGAAGCATGCATCCCATGCATTTCCCTGCTGCCCTCTAGAGGACTTGAAACTTCCCTTTTACGTAGTTGCAAGATGTTGACATCATCATCCCACTCAAACTACCTGCGGTTGCCCTGTCAACCCATCCATCTGCTGGAAATGAGCCTGCTCACATGGTACCGAGCTCAGCTTGCATCTTCCAAATGCAGCAATTGACCCGCACACACTCCTGATATCAATCACATTTGTTGTCTGTGCATGCCATGGCATGCTTACATTGCGGGACAAATGGAGAATGACTGAACATTGTAATGCATTGACTGATATCAGTCCAGGCGCCATGGCAAGTCTCACTGCACTAGCTGAAAGTATGCTTCTATTCAACCCTCACAGATCAAAATGGCGCTTCAGAAACACACACAGCAAGTCTCCTGTTGTCAGCAGGGTATAGCACTTCCCAGAGGGTATCCTGGCATCACAAGGCACAACTGCATTGCTATGCTCCTCTCCCAGAGCTCGAGGCTGCATCAGGTTTCAGCGTTGCTAGCCTCATCGCATTCTTTTGACTTTTTGCTTGGCACTTTATCGCCAGGCGATCCAGCAGAGCTGGTAGGCTCCCTCTTCTTTTGCTCTTCAGCATCTGCAGACACACAATGCCTGTCAGTCTCTGCATCGAAGAGCTCCTGCAACAAGCATCTCACCTCAAAAGTAGCTGTGCTTGCGTTATCTCTTGCAAGCAAAAGCAGACACAACTATTCCTAATTGCATGGTCCAGCATACCAAGCAGTGTTTGTTTAAATGGCTTTTAGAAGCCAATGTGGCTTTTTACAATAAAATTGGGCCGATTTGTGGCCTTGTAGAGGCTTTTGGATGCTACCAAACGTACTTGTGCCACTAGCTAGCTAGTTAAACTAGTGTATTACCATCAGTGGCCTCATCTGCAGGCTTGGAAGCAGCCGGCGCCTGCTGCGCAATCGTGCTCTTTTTGCTGAAGGCGTCCTGTTTCTTGAACTCGCGCATCAGGTACATGAAGTCTCCATCCAGCCTTGCAGCTCTCAGTCTGGTCTTCTTCAGCTTGCTCAGGTACCTTTCCAGTTTCTCCTCAGAGTCCTCAAGTTCGTTTGATCTGTCCTCCAGGTCTTCCTGCACATCACATGCCAAACAGATGACATCAGGTAAAATGTCAATTTTAAAATGTCACCTATGCTGCTAGCTTAGCAGGCGTGCTGCGCATTGCATGCAGCTGAGACAAGAGCCTCGCGAGGGATGATATCTGCCGTCATGAAATTTGTCACCATCTTGTGCAGCTGCAGTTGCTAAGAGGCCTGCAAGATTAGCTGGTGCGGCAGGACTGCTGCAGTTGCCATGAGCCTCGCAAAACTACTTGGTATGGAATGAACTTTGCAGCATGACTAGTGCATTTGAAGTCAAAATAATTGATGGCAAGATGGCATGCAACATGCTGATGAGGCTCCGACTTGCCAGGCTGCTGCGATGGTGTCACCTGCAGAATGCTCAACTCCTGGTGTACAGCTGCCAGCTCGCCCTCTTTGTCCCCAAGATCTTGCAGGGCCTCATCCAGCTTCTTGGACGTCTCAATCTGATAGGCCTGTACGCACACTACACATCAATATACTTGATGTGGCCATGCATGAGATCGGCGGCCTATTCACATCACTGCTACATGCAATGCCTGCAGCAGCAATATATTGCATATGGTATTGCATGAGAGCAGCAGCACTTGCATCGTGGCACATCACTGCTGCATGCATGGCGTGCACGTGATGTGCCAACATGGGGCTTCAACACCAAGGCAGGCACCCATGCATGTATCAGATGCAGAAGCAGATTAGCTAATGCAGAAGCACATGTTGGCATGTGTCATGCAGAATGAAGCTTTGCTGACGCCTAAAAAGTTGCAAAGTGTCCTGCAAAACCGATTCATGCAGCTTTGGGCACTCACCTCTAACTGATTCAGGCGGTTGACTCCCTTTTCCAGCATATCAACAGCTCGATCTGCCTGTGAACCAAGCTCCACCGTGCGTGTGCCGTACTTCAAGGCCTGGACATTTGGACACAGGTGCTGTTAACATTACTTTGTGATTGATGCTGCTGCAGCAGCAGGGTGATGCTGTATAAGCCCAAGAATGCATGCACATGACATCAAAGTCCTGAATGAAGAAGCTGCAGCCATGAAGCAAGGTAGCCAGATCTCTTCAGGGTGCTTGTGTGTGCGCAGTGGAGTCACATGTACCTGCAACAGGTTTCTGATGACATCCATTCCATTCTGGTTTGCTTTCTGCAGGACCTGCATGAAACAAAAAAACACACGAGACTGCGCATGTGGTCAAACACAGCTCACATGTGTTGCATCTAGTATGTAAAATATCTGTGGTTGGTTTTCAATGCTGCATGCAGCCATGCATGTCTTTGGGTTTGAAGTGCACAACCAGGCAAGAGAGGGTCACATGTGGCGCTTGTCGGAACTAAGACACCTGTCATTCGTGCTTCAAGCTGCATGTAACCATACGTTTGTTTGTTTTTGGAATGCATCCAGTTGATTGCTCTGACTGGATAAATGAGGAAGCTGGCGCACCAGGAAGAGAACTTCTGGTGACAAGGGTTCATGCTCATAAGCTGGTAGAGGGGCCGCATTGGGCTGCGCTGGTGTGCCAAGGGACTGGCTCGGAGCCAAAAATCGCTGCTTCACGCCAGATAAGTCCTGGAGGCAGGAGGCCGGCATCTTCAGAGTTATCTTGGGCGCCCGCTGTCCCTCTGAAACACCTGCATGCAGGTCAGATGACTGGCAAAATAGTGAAGCATGGTGTGTGGAACATGCATGAAGCTTATAGTCCGTAGCGGAACTGCAAACTGAGAGAAGGCAAGCATATGCAGCAGTGATTTGACCTGCCCTTCTTCTGCTGTGAAGGCCTTATTACCTGCTCCCTTGGTAGGGCCCTTTGGGGTCTTTTCAGGAAGAACAGGGAAGCCTGCAATGCAACCCGGAGTAGTGAGGCATTAAGCTGTGGTAATGTGCATCGAGGCACAAGATTGAAGTGGACAAGCTTTCGAACCAAGCCATTGCAGAGAAGGTTGTACCGTCTTTGTCAGCTGCAGCATCGTTCTCTGACTGCTTGTTGCTCTCAGCTGGGCTGACGTTCTCGTTAGCAGCTTTGGTACTTGCACTGCTAGGATCCACGACCGTCTTGTCCATAATTAGAACTGCTCCTTTCCCAGGCTCGAGAAAGCTTTACGCTTAGCTCCGTGAAAACCCGAGACCTGCGAGGACAGATACACAAGGTCAAGGTTTTCTTTTGAACAATCAGCATCTGTAAGCTGTGCTGACGTCGGGAGATTTGTACCAGACGCCTGCGATGAATTTGTGTGTGTTGGAAGGCCTGAAATACAGGCCTGCACGGCTAAGGTGTCCAAAGCTAGCTTGCGTTACCAGCACGTCTACCCCATGCCATCCTCCAGGCAAGAGACAGATCAGGGAGAATCAGCTTTGTAGCAAGGATCTTGGAACATGTCAAGATCGGATGATTGCTGAGGGGCGGTTGCTCTGCCTCAGAAAAGTGGGCAGAGGTCCCAGCAGAAGTCCAAGAATGACTGACCATTACTGATTTGTGTCATGATCACGACATTGTGCAGTATGTTGTGGACATCCACCAAAGGAAGACAAGAGTTCGCATCTCATGACCCCAAGAAGCATCATTTTTCTTCCGAAATGTTTTTGCGAGCATGAAGAAAAGAAGAAGTCTCTAAGGACCATCTTGAGAATGGCATTGCAATTAGAGATGCTCAATTGTACCGAGCTTGCATCTTTCAAAGGCAGCAAGCGACCTCGAGGAGCATCTTTGAGATGTATGCCTATTGCGCCTGGCATGCTTACACCTGAGCAAAAGGCGGATAATGCAGACCAGTGGATGCACTGGGTGATATAATTACAAGCGTCATTGCAGCGCGCTCTATCAAGTCTCGAAGTCCTGGCCCAGACTATGCTCCAGTTTGTTTCCAAAATTTCCGGTGACCAAGATTCTTGACTGGTTTCAAAAGCACTCAGCCTGTGTCTTGTAACAACGTTCTTGTTGTTAGCGCAGCCCGAACTGTCCCAAGAGGTCTCCTAGATTGTGGCACAACCACAGGAAATATGCGCAGTCATGTGGCAATACTGCAGTGCTAACTCTCCTCCCAAAGCCTGAGATTTAATCAGGTCTCAGCACTGCCCGCCTTCCTTTGACTTTCTGGATGGCGCTTTCTTGCCCGGCTAGCCAGCAGAGGTTGTTGTGGGCTCCCTCTCCTTTTGCTCTCCAAATTCGGCACCTGCAAGCACAAGGTGCATGTCAGTCTTTACATTGAGGCGTCCCCATTCCATGCATCCCATATTTGAAATAGCCGTGCATGCATCACTTCCAGTAAGCAGCAGCAGTGATGACCATCGCGTGTTTCATGAGACAACATCCCCAGCTTACTGCTGCAGCGTTTAATGCGCTCGTGGGTTACCTTCGGTGGCCTCACTTGCAGGCTCTGTGGCAGCTGGCGCCTTCTGCGCGCTTGAGGTTTGCTCACTGAAGGCATTCTGGCTTTCAAACTCCCTCATTAGGAAGGTGAGCCGCCCATCCAACCGCGCCGCTCTCATTTTGGACTTTTTCAGCTGCTGCACGTACCTTGCCAATTTCATCTCAGTACCCTCAAGCTCGTGGGATCTGTCCTGCAAGTCTTCCTGCACACAACATGCCAGAGAGATGACAATCTGACAAAATGCAAGTCTTAAAATGTCACAAGACTGCTGGCATGCTGCGAGCTCAGCTGCTGTGCTATGCATAGCTTGAAGCTGTCACTTGCGCAAGGCACAATCTGCCATCAGGAGAGTGCTGATGCCACCATCTTGTGCAGCAGCAGCTGCTAAGAGGCCTGCAGATGTAGCTGGGGTGACGAGACAATTTCAGCGGATGTCAGCAGGCATGAATGGCAAGCTAGTGCGCACAATCTATCAAAGAGTCCGGACTCCTGCGCGTGTGTTACCTGCAGCATGCCCAACTCCTGGTATGCACCTGCCAGCTCCCTCTCTTTGTCCGCAATTTCTGCCAGGACTTTATGCAGCATCTTGGACGCCCCAATCTGATACGCCTGCATGCACATGACAATTGTAAGCATGTCTCCTGATAGCAGCACTGCATTTTATGTGATCAGGCATCTGAGCAGGAGCCCTTCATGCCAGCACACCACTGCTACATGCATGCTTGCAGCAGCAATATTTAGCACATGATCATGCATAATATCAGACTCCCTTGTATACTGGCACATCACTGCTACATGCATTACCTGCAACATCTGTAACACCTGCAACATCTGAATCCGCTTGTCTGCCAAAATTACAGGAGAACCGATGCATGAAGCATTTAGCCACACCTCCAACTGATTGAGACGGCCGACTCCCTTTTCCATCAAAGCAACAGCTCGCTCTGCCTGTCCTTCGAGTTCCATCATGCCTGTGCCATACTTCAAGGCCTGGACATTTCAGCACAGCTGCTGTTACTCTTCTGGTTTTTGGTTGATGCTGAATGTGTGCACATGACACCTGACATGAAGAAGCTGCAGCCATGAAGTAGGGTAGCTACAACTATTTTGGAAGGTCTTGTGTGCGCAGTGGGTACGCATGCACCTGCAGCAGGCTTCTGATGACATCCACTGCATTTTAGTTTGCTTTCCGCAGGACCTGCATGGACATACACACACTTATGAGACGGAACATCAGATCAAGAAAGGCTCAAATGCGTTGCATCTAGTATTTGAAACAGCTGTGGTTAGTTTTCAACTCTGCATGCATCCATACATGTATTTGCCAGATACTGTTTGGGTTCGGAATGCATATGCAGTTGCTGGACTGCTGCAAACATATCAATCCAGAAACCAGCGCACCAGAAAGAGATGTTTTGGTGACAAGGACTGAGGCTCATAAGTCTGAGGAGGGGCCATATTGGGCTGCGCCTGTGTGCCAAGGGCCTGGGGCGGAGCCAAAAAACGCTGCTGCACACCAGTGGAGTCCAGGGTCCAAGTTGCCGACATCTCCAAAGCCATCTTGGGCGCCCGCGGTCCCTCTGAAACACCTGCATGCAGGCCCGATGACTGGCAAGCATGTTGCAGCACATTTTTGCGACATGCATGGACGTTATGTCTGCAGCAGAACTTGCACATTGACACAGGGAATGCAGATGCATCAATGTATGGAACTTCCCTTCTTCTGCTGCGAAATTTCATTACCTTCAGCCTTTGTAGGGCTCTTTGCGGCCTTCTTGGGAGGTACAGAAAAGCCTGCATTGCGAAATGAAGCAGTCAGGCTCTTATCCGTGGTGGTCTACCAGACTTCAGGCAGGGACATGCTGTAGAGGCAAGCAAGTGCAGAGAAGGTCATACCATCTTTGTCTGCAGCAGTATCGTTCTCTGACTGCTTGTTGCTCTCAGCTGGGTTGACGTTTTCATTGGACTTCGCAGCTTTGGTATTCGGACTGCTAGGATCCACAACTATCTTGTCCATGATGCGAAGTGATAATTATCCAGGCTCGAAAAGCTTTACGATTTCTTCCGCAAATATCCAAGACCTGCGACAACAAAGACACATGAAGGGAAAGAAACAATCAGCACCTGCAAGCTGTGCTGGTGGCGGGACAGTCGTACCAGACGCTTACGTTAAAATTGGTAGTGTTGAAAGGCCTGAGATATCGATAGCCAGCTTGCAACGCAAATTTTTCTACAGCTAGCTTGTGGAACCAGCACGTCTGCCCCACGCCATTTGTTAGGCAGGAAGCAAATCACATTGCATCGGCATTATGGAATGGCAACAGATCGGAACCGGGAACCTCCTCTTTTGCTGTCGAACGTTCGCAGATATCCCAGCAAAGGTCTCAGTACAAGTCCAAGAATGACTCACCATCACTAATATGTGTCACGATTAGCAGACTTTAGCATCCATTTGCAAAGGAAAGGATGAGGATGTTTGCAGATGTGTAATATCTATAGTATATATTTCAAATTTCTGTTGCACTCTTAAAAATAAATGAAGCGCTGTGCTTGACATGCATCTGCTTTTCAAATGAGGACCATACACAGAGATATTTCCTCCAATATATCATTTTGCGTTGTAGGATGCTGAAAGCTCTCACTGAAGGTTGTTCACGGGCAGCACAGTTTCGATTGTCTTACATATGTTATGAACCGCTGTATTTCTGCGCAAGGTGTGTGCATAAGGATACTGCTTGGCATGGTGACCGACAGATCAAGAGGGACTAGTGTGTCTCTCGTGCCTTGCAATCAGCAGATGCAGGCATGTATGCACGAAAGGGCAGTGTCAAGGCACAGCGGTGAATGTACATTCAGTATCTCACACGTCAGAGCGATACTGACCAAACGCTCGGAAGGGTCTTGTAAAAGCTACACTCTTTGAGCACGGCACTTGCTTTCACCAAACCAGGATCATTGATCTGTGCACACTGACTCACACTGATCGGATCAGGGCACAAACAAATGCGTTTTGTAGAAGACTGACTTAGCACTGCAGCTCAGCACAACCAGTAATACTGTGTTACAGCACAAGCAGCACGCTGGCAACTTGCAAAAGGTATTCATTCACATGTCTGCAGCGCTTTCTAGCAACTTGCACACTCGCCGCCACCTCGTGTGACAATGCTGGTACTGTGCATAAGACATTTTGCCCCTTCCTTGTCTGCCCATGTGGGGACCTCAGTGAGGACCTGTAATCACAGGCTGTCTTCTACAAACCTAGCTAGTCCACGAGGTGGGCTAATTCTTGTGGGCTGCAGGCAAGGGACACGTCGAATATTGTACTAGTAATATACATGCCACAACGTTGGGCAGGGTGCCCATGTTGCGCACTCCGCCCTCAGAAATTTTGGCTTCAGGTGTCCTGACTCAGCTCCCAAGTAGAAAGAGCTCGCCTAGGTTACATGTGGCATTTTGAATTTTGGATTCAGAAGGTGGCCTAATCGGGCCGCCGGAGTTTTTGGCAGAACCCCTCTGCGGTCGTCACGCAACTTCTGATGAGGCCCGATCAGACGGGCAGCTGTGCACAAGTGCTCCCTCAAAACCCACCATGGCTCCTCGCGCATCATGGCGATGCTGCTTCAGGCCGCAGGTCGCCGAGGGCGAATCGCCGGTGGGCGAGATCGTCCAGCCGGGCAAGGGCGGGGAACTGCGTGATGTCGAGAAGGATAAGTGCACGGAGGACAGCGCTAACGCGGACTTGTTTGCCCGTTTGCAATGCCGTCCCATCCGTACCGATGGTGATGGCATGGAGGACGCGGACGAAGACTTCGCGTCGCCGGCCTCCAGCTACCAGACTTGCTTCAGCGAGCAAGACCCGTTAGACCTCAGTGGAATGTCCAGGTTCGTCTATTCGCTGAGCTCCAAATGCCTTTAACGATCCACAATTAATCGCAGGTCAGAGGTGCTCTTGTTGGTAACCCGCAAACCCGTCGCAGATGGGCTTTAGCTTTGACCACTTGGGCGTCATGGAGGGAAGCTCTCATAAAGCTCCAACTAAAGAGAAGCATTTGACCGTCGGATGTTTTTTTTGATAACAATCACTAATGTGCGATCCAGGGAAATTAGAAAGGCATGCACGTATTCATTCTTTACGAGATGAAGCTGCACAGGCAGCCATTGCACGTGTCTGCGCCCAGTGCAGGAACCCAGCAGTGGCTCCCTCTGATGGCACGGAACATTAGGGGCGAAAATTCATTGATTCAGTCCTTGATCGGTTATGCTGCCTTAACTATAAAAAATTCGGTCCCAGTACTGGCTGCCAGCAGGATCCTAGGGTGCAAGGCTTCCTGCAGGGGCGCATCACTTTCAGACGCTATTTGAATCTCTCGATTTCATATTTTTTTACACAAAAGAGTTTTGTTGCATGGATCCCTGATTGGAGCTGATTAAAGGAACACCCGAAGGCCCGATCCATACACATCTGCAAGCCTGTATGCTGACAAAAGCGCCACCATGCATGCAGGATATACAGGACGTCGTCGGCGGTGAGTGCAGCGGAGGGGATTGCATCGACATCCCAGGCGGTTGGGGATGTGAAGTGGCTGGAAACGGATCTCGGCCGGCCGCCGGCGCAGCGGCGCGCGCGGCTGCCGGACCCGGTGCAAGAGCTGCCGGGAATCAACCTATGGAGCCTAATCAAGGACTGGATCGGCAAGGATATCCACAAGCTGGCGCTGCCCACACACATCAATGAGCCCCTCACCGACCTGCAACGCCGCGCTGAGGCCTTTGAGACCTCAGAGCTGCTGGACGAGGTGACTTGCACAGCTTGCAGCATTGCGCGCGCATGCAGATTTTTTTCAGTTCTCAGCCCTTAATACTGGGGATTGGAAAGTTATAGCCATATCAGCTCATAGATGCTCTTGGACTGGACATGGGGATCCTCTGGAGTCAGGCATAGCCCTGCATTGGGTGCCCCAGCCAGTACCTGCTCAATGATGCATGTGCTCTGGCTCTTGCACATGCAGCATTCCTGGCCTTGCATTGGCAGATCCCCTTGACTGAAAGCTTGACCTTGGCCTCAATTTGCGGCCGGCGAAGATGCTGGCACAGGTACTAACATTTGTGCTGTTCTTGCTGCAGGCAGCAAAGATGCCAGCGCAGAGCCTGGAGAGGCTAGTGCAGGTGGCGGCGTTTGCCATCAGCATGTACAACACAATTAAGCGTGTCCAGAAGCCCTTCAAGAATCTGCAGAACTCCACCTTCGAGGTCGTGTACCCTGAGAAGGGGCTGCGCGCGATTGGCGAAAAGGTCAGCCACCCTGCCTGAGGTCTGTTTGGGTCTATTAGTCACCCTTTTGCTAGACCACAGCAGGAGGTCTGCAACCAGCTTCATTGCAGGGCACTGATTAACAACCGGCAGGATCCTCTTGATGCACACTGCTAGGTTGCGGGGTTCTGATCCCAATGAAGAGCCCCTGGGTTGCAGACTGCAGCCATCTCTTTGCCCTTCGCGACAGCCTGCATGTGAATTTCTATGAGACAGAAATCCTTAAAAAGATGAATGCACCCGAATAAGGCAGAGTGAGCGGTATCAAACCGGCAGTGCTACACGAGCAGGGCATGACCGATAGCTGGCGCACTCTTTTGTATTGGGTTGAGCATTCAAATGTTGGTGTTTGTTACAGATTCAGCACGTACCGATGGTGCACGTGTTCCATTGCGATGGCCGCGGCTGGGAGTTTGACGCAAATGACGAGTTCTCCATGGAGCTCTGGGGCAACCACGCCATCATTCGCCCAGTCGGCGAGCTCTATGTCAAATTCCACGATGGTGATGAGTACTGCTGGAGCACGGTGCGCGCCCCTTGTGCTCAATCAAATTAGTGCTGTAACCCAGTCAGCATCCCATGAGGACCTCAGTATAATTTTTTATCAGTATGGGTGTATCAGTATGGGTTTTTCTTCCGTTTCCAGATGCTGATGACATTCACCTACCAGTCAGCAATTGAGAGCATCTCCCGGAAGACTGCATTGCATGACCTTGACGCTTGAGAAATTCATCCACATTCTGTGCCTGCACCTTATCGCTGACCTGGAGAGCATCCAATCAGCAAACGCCAGATATGTCGATCGCGGGGAATCTCACAAACAGACAAGTGGCGCGGTGTCCTGAGACAAGGTGGCCTGTTCCATTGAGTCAGAGAGCCGTGTGGAGACATGTGGGGGCATGTGCGCGCAGGTGCCGACGTACATCAACAACATCCTGATCGGCAAGCGCTGCCTGGACCACCGGGGCTCCTTCCACGTCACCTGCCTCACCTCCGGCGACTGCTTCCGCTGCAAAATCAAGGAGCCCATCTTTGGCAAGGCCCACCACGATGTGCGCAGCTGCCTCCTCTTATCTGTTGTTGTTCACTTTTCTCACGCTGTCCGCTCTGCCATGCAGTTGCTGTGTTCCCCTCACTTGGCCCGCTGTTTGTTTCTTGCCTTCTTACCCATTCTGTTGTGCTGCTCTCTACCTGAGTTGCCAAGGGTGGCGGATTTTGTTGTCTTCTGACTGGCTTTCAAAACATAGGCTTAGCATCTGACACGAGGTCGAGAGTGAAGCGCATGCTGGGTGCATGCGGTGACTGACATGCGCATGTGAAGAGAAGGGAGATCAAGGGCTGTGCTGTGCGCGAGCGCAGGTGACTGGGTACTTGGAGCAGAAGGGGAATAGGGTGGAAGGCGTGCAACTCAGCGGTAAATGGGATGCAGGCATTGCAGCCCAGTTTGCCGATGGCTCCAAGCGCCAGATCTGGACCGCCAATCCACCCCACGTCCACCCCTCCACGTGCGCGCCCTTCCCATTCCTTGTGTTTTGATTTTTGATATCTTGCTAGCCCTCATTGGAATGGCAGCAAGCATGTGTGGTCTTTGTGGTGTCCTTTGGAACAGCTCACACGTTCACAAGTCTTTCAGTGGAACACATGCACTGTTTCTGGGCAGCTGGTCTGCTGAGAGGACTTGTACTATGAGCACTGCGGAATAAGCACGTCTGCCAAGGCATTGCCTTCCTTTCAAAGGGTCTGTCCGCTAGGAGGCTGCCTCCAGAGCTCTGCATGCAAGCAAGCGCCTGTGTGCAGCTGCCATGGCGTCGTAGGTGTTGCATGTCAAACTGATTTTGAAAGTGTCCGTTTCATCAAAGGCACCCCTTCTCGCTTTGGGCGCTGCACCTGAACGAGCTGACCCCGGAGCTGAAGGAGAAGCTGCCGCCCACAGACGACCGCCTGCGCGCAGACATGCGCCTCTTTGAGCACGGCTACTACCACGAGGTGAGCGCCCTCCTAAAGTCTTTCCCCTTTCTTGTCCTCTGTCCCTGTGCTGGTATCCTTGGAAACTGGACATAATCGTGGCATCTGTGGCTTCAAGCATCTACACCCATGTTGCTGTTGGGTGTGCACTGCCGAGAAGGTTTGACTGGTTTGTTTTAGAGTAAAGTGTCTTCGGTCTGGCTGTGATGCACCTGCCAAACATTCAGATCCAGACCGCCCTATTGCAGGGGACTTTGCAAGGATTCAGATTCAGACCGCCCTATTGCAGGGGACTTTGCAAGGATTGTTTGACACCCATTATGCTGCATCAGAGTGAGGCTGTGCTTGATCCAGTGCCTCTGCTAGCCGCTTCAGCACTGGAAGCTGGCAGGAAATGGGAGTTCAGAACCAATCGTCTTGAGGGTGAAACTGTATCCATTTGGCAGAGCGAGGAATTATGGTCGTCAGATTGCTTGCTGTTCTGATTAGGCATTCTCTGATGCTGTTTGATCTGCTGTCAGGCAGATGAGCACAAAGTGCAGGTGTTACCATGGACGCAGCACAATAAGCTGACGCCAAGTGACATATTGCAGGCAAATGAGGAGAAGCTTCGCCTGGAGGAGAAGCAGAGGCAGGAGCGCAACGCCGTGGAGGCGGCCGGCGAGCCCTGGCAGCCACGCTGGTTTGTCCAGGTGCGCGCGGTCCCTTTTACATCCCCCCTGCAGCGCGCATCGCATATCCCTCTGCTGCCTACTGGGTTTCAGGGGCGCGCTCTGCGACGTACTCATGCACGCCCCTTGCAGCGCCGTCAGAGCTGCGCCAATCCCTCTGCTATGTTAGCATCTGCGCTATCTATCCACTCCACTACCGCTCTTGCCAGAGTGCATCTGAGCGCAGCCTTCTCCGAGCAGCACCTATTTTGTGCAGGGACCCTGCCATGGTTTGCAAGAACTCACTTGAGCGCAGCATGCCCTTCGGTCTTGATCGAATGCCCTGCATGGAAAACCTTTGAGGATTGCTCTGCCTTAGCGCTTTGGCTGCTTCAAGAGTCACATGCCCTGCTGTGATGGATGGGTTATAGCTGGACACCTGGCGTGCAGCCAGCAGTGCTGCAGAAGACTACAGAAGACAGAAGAACACACATGTGGTGTAACAGTCTGCGATTATGTGCGGCAGCTCAAGGTGCAACACAATCCTGCAGTGTGTTGTGCTTACTGATAATTTTGTGGCTGCCCGTTCAGGTGCCAAGCAGGCGGGGCTTTGAGACCTGGCGGTACAAGGGTGGATACTGGGAGGCAAGGGAGACAAGCAACTGGGCGGGGTGCAGAAATATCTACGGCCCGGGTCCCAAGGGAGAAATGCCGCCCGAGTACCCTCTTTGAAATATCTTTCCGGTATCAATGAAGTAACGGTGCATTCATGAGCACAGAAAACGGGCGGACAATCCCAGACAGGCGTGATGCAGAATGGTGCTGTAAAGGCACTACTGTATGATGGAATTACACAACTTCAAATGACCTTAGAAGTATCCAGTGCATTCCACTCAAACTACGTGGATGCGGCTTTATTGTAGGGTAGATTGCATGGGGTCTGCTTTCAGACCCCTCTATATTTTCGGTTTGGCGTGTGGGCACTGCTGCTTGCTGCCACTCCTCTTTCTTATGATTACAGTCAGTTTCTGTACAGGTTGTGTGCACAGATCGCTCCAGGCTCCTTGTCATGGCAGCATCTTGCCGTTCAGGCCATGCCGTGCAAATATTGAACAATTATACAATGACCGACCCTTCTTTCAAGAAGCAGGACCGGTGCCAGAGCTGGCCTGAATGAGGAGTGTCAAGGAATTTCCATGTCTCAAATGAGTACATCAATTTTTCTTAGCACGCAAATGATGCGATCACTAGGATTTCTTACTTGCGTTCCAAGACAGGCGTATTGCTGACTGTATACAAGTAGAGTCCCTGCTTCTAGCACTCCCTCATCACACCTTGTAGGATGTAATACAGTTGTTCAATGCAAAACCTTAAAGGAATGCATTCCCACATCACTATGGCTGGCCCGCTAATCAAGTGCAGCTTCAATGACTGATTTTCATTTGCTAAGAAGCCGCTGTTGCTTGGCCACCAAGTCCTGCAGCCCCTGAGAGTCCTGCACCGCCAATGCTAAGTGCGTCAAACACTAAGAGCTTCAAACACCATCCGAGCCATTTTCTCCAATGTCAATATGTTCTATATTATATATTCATGCTCGACGGCTGCGCCTGCGCGCTCATCTTAGGACCACTGCGATAAATGTGTGGATGATCAAGCACCGTTGCTAAGTTTCAGGCTGAAATTTTCAGGCGACCCAGGCCCCATTCAGACTGCACATTTGCTCGGAGCACAATGGAAGGCCCCAGAATGGCGCACTTCAATCATCACGTGAGCGGTCACAGAGCTAAGCTACACCTTGGCAGCAGCGCTCTTGAGTGCTTGCAGATTCGCGCCAGCCTTGCCTTCCTTGAGCAGCTGGCGCTGGTTCTTGATGAGCTGCATGACACTCTCCTGCTGCTCCTCTAGCCGCTGCAGGTACTCTGTCAGGATCTCAGACATAGCATCTACCTTCCCAAAGGTGCCTGTGACATGGCATTTGGTATTAGTATACCTTCTTGACGTCCCTGCTGGCGGGGGGCGGTATAAACACTGACCACCGTACCCACGCTCGATTTGGTCTTGCTTATATCTGGCGAGTGCAACAAGGGGTAGGATTATGGCAGCCTTTAACTGTAGGTTGCCTGCAGGACGCATCTTGCCTCTTGGCAGGAAACGCGTGTAATGTGAATAATATTATAACAAGTCCCTTCTTGATGAGAACTTTGGCTTGAACAGATAACACATCTGCAACACCGTGTGCTTGGCAATGCTCCAAAGATGAAGGCAATTCAGTTGGCATCCAGAACTGAGATCTCAGCAGGGTGCGCCTTAATTCAAAATCATGTCACCGTGCTGCATCCAATGCAAGAGAGGCTGCAGTGGTGTCCTGACCTAGTGCTGCAGTGCTTGTCTGGTACAACACAGGGTCGGTGTCAATGTACACACACCTGAGAGGCCGGATTTTAGAGTGGTGATGCGCTTGGCATTGAAAGCCATGGCCTTGAACTCTTTTGGGGCCTCCTCCGGTGCGCTGAAGTCCAAGTGGAGGAGATCTTGGGCCACCCCGAAGCCAGTAAGCCCACCTGACACCACGTACTTCGGAAGCTGCTTCTTGGGCTTCTCCTCTTCCTCATCTAGCTCCTGTGCACTCATCTGACAGCCTCAGTGGGCTGGCACAAGAGGTGGTAAGACTGGGAATCTGGCAAGCCACTTCGTCAAATACTACGATAAAGCTTCTGGGGTTCACAAGTCAACCTGAAAGGTAAGTCTATGATGACTCCGAAACCGAATCAAGGAGAACAGTGCAATTCAGCTGTCGGACTTTCCAAGGGCCTCCAGAGATGAAGGCCCTTACAGCTGGGCCGTCACCTCTCGTCGAGGGTGGATGACGATTGCCTTGTCATTCTCAATGGCATCTTGTAGTGCAACCTGCTGGTCCTTTATTCTGTTCAGCTCATCCAGCAGGCTGTCAAGTTGGATGGCTTTGAGCTCCGTCATTCAACTTGGCTCGGTACAGGCCCCCTTACCGCGAGAAGGAATTGTCAGATAGATTGGGAATGTTATATGAGACCAAATGCCGCAGTACGACGCAGATGTGTCCTATCGCGATCGGTGCTTTCAAGGAAACGCCCGCCCGATAGCATGTGGGCAGCACGTGCTAATCATGTGACCTTGCGGCAGCGGCTCGGGCCGTTCTGTCGATGATGTCGAAATGCAGCTCTGCAAGCCTGCAAAGTGTACAACAATACAATTGAAGAGCGCTGTTATCGAGTGTGTTGGTTTGGCACAATTGGACATTGCGTGGAAGCAAGGCGTTGTCTAGTAAAGCCTTACTTTTTCTGAAAGGCGCATCCAACGGCAGTGTTAGTTTTGAGTAAGTGCAATTGATTAGGATCTATTTGAATCTGAGGCAGCTGGAGTGATCGTCGAGTGTGAACCCAGCACTGCCGTGCTACTCACAGTAACAGGAATATGGTGAAGAAACGCAAATTGTCTCCCAAGTCAGTCTGGGACGAGGCAGATCTCCGAGATGCCTTCAGAGAGGCGGGCATTAAGGAATCTCACATCCGGAGGTTGTACAGGTACAGTTTCCCAGCATACACCTCGTGACCAACACACGCAGCAGATCTTTATCAGATATACCAATGCAGTGCCTTGCAAACGAATCCCCTGCAGCAGATTTTGAGTACGACTGTCAATCTAGAGTTATCTGGATGATCTTAGCATGGGGCGTGTGCTTCTTTCGCTGGAAAGTGATGAAACCGCTGGCGCACAGGCACCTCATCGTACACCCTGAGGCTACCTGGCACAACGTTCCGGACCTTCCCAAAGCCGCGTGTGTTTTGTTGGACAAGGAGTATGTGCGCAGCACGTCTGTTGTGGAGAAGGAACAGAAGTCGTCAGATGGTAGCACCTGCAAGCTGCTGGTGAGGCTGCAGGATGGGATGCAGGTGGAGGCAGTGGTGATGACCTACGACAAGGAAGGTGTGGCTTTCATGCATCTCTTCCACTCTGCTTGGTATCCTGTGCTCCTGCGCGCTTTTTTGGTGCGCGTGCACCGGAACCAAAACCAGCCAGTTGCTTCCGGGTGCAATTTTCCGCCTTGGAGGCGCATCAGTGTGGGTGGTCCAACCGGAGGAATCTAGATGGGTGCATATGCACACATCAACCCCTGCCGAGGTATCAGATGGCATCCTGCTGGCAGATCTGAGCACAAAATTCGCCCTTCTATCCTGAGCCTGCAGATCCGGCTTCTCACCAGCATAGGCTATAAATGAGTCCTGCATAAAAGGTTGTCAAAGTGTTCTGTGCCATGATGCGCAGGTGGAGATGGTGAGAGTGAGGATGGGCACGCTGTGTTGGGCCAGCAGCGGTCTACGCTGTGTGTCTCCTCTCAGGTCGGCTGCCAGATGGGCTGCACCTTCTGTGCCACAGGTACTTGGCATCTCAGGAGTCTCACAACAACGCAGACCACTGCATTCATCGGGGAAGGGTGATTGGTGGTAGAGCATGCATGTTAAGCTTGCCCTGTTGATTCGCACCAAATTCGTACAATCTGCATGGCGCATCTGCTTTTCTCTCTGAGATCTGCATACACCTGGCACAGATGCGTGATGACAGAGCACGCCTGTGAAGCTTGCCCTGTGGATTTGCCCCAAATTCATACACTCTGCATGGCACATCCGCATTTCAAGAACCCAGACCGCTAGATCCCGCTTCTCATGTAATATATGACATCCCTGCATGTCTGTGGCATCTCGTCAATGCCCATCTTAAGAGTTTGCCATCTGGCCAATCATGCAGACATGTAAGGTTTGTTGTGCTGCAGGCACGATGGGACTCAAGGGGGACCTGACGGCTGGAGAGATAGTGGAGCAGCTGCTGCATGCGCAGCGTGTCACTCGGATAAAGAACATCGTCTTCATGGTGAGCTGCCTGCCATCCATGACGAGACTGCCCCTATCGTTCCGCTGCCCTGCTCTTCGGGATGCAGTACATGGATGAAACAAATCATGCCCACCTCTGGCCTATTACCTTGTGGGAAGAGTGACCATTAGCCAGCATTTGAGTCGCATGGATGTCTTTGCTGGGTCCTGCACTTGCTGCTAGGGGTCCATGGGAAAAGGTATTGTTTATCTTTCCCTGTCTATGCTATCGGAAAAACAGAGAAGAGGTGAGAGGAGAGAATTTCTGACGGGATTGAAATGCTTACCTTGACGACTCATCGTGTGCAGGGAATGGGGGAGCCTCTGAACAACTACGAGGCGGTGCGTTCGGCAGTTGCGCTGATGATCGATCCTTCGCTATTTTCGCTGCGCCGCTCCAAGGTCACCATCTCAACCGTCGGCATCGTGCCACGCATCCTTCAGGTAGGATCTATTTGCTTCTCTTGATATCAGCATCTTTTGCCTGGATTCTACTGCCAATGGGACCTCCACTTGAAAATGTACTCAATCCAAAAGGGGGGGTCAGACCTTGGAAGTTTGTTGCTGCTTGCAGTCTCTTTGGAGTTTGCTGTGGCAGTTTGTTTGCATGACAGAATTTCACCACATAAAGCTTGCTTCTGCTCAGGATGACCGCAATGAAATTTTAGCAGATAGGCAGGCGACGCTCAAGCAACATGTTTCTGTGGAGGATTGATGGATTCAGGATAAGTTATGTGCTTGCATGGCATTTTGCATAGCATGGCTAACACATGTCATCAGCAAAGCTCTTTGTGTGCACAGCTGGTGGAGGACCTGCCAGGGGTAAGCCTGGCGCTGTCTCTGCACGCGCCAAATCAGGTGCTGCGGCAGTCCATTGTGCCCTCCGCGCGCGCCTACAAGCTGGACAAGCTCATGGCCGCAATCGACACCTACAGGGAAAAGACCGGCCAAAAGGTGGGATTCTGTTCAGATGTGAATATTCCTGGAAGCGTGTACTGTGCATCTGTCGTTCATGCAAGAGCCTTCAAGGGCACCTGCATGCATGGCAACATTTGTTGCAATATCTTTCATTCGTTGCAAGAGGCTCAGGATATATTCGTAAACATTTGATTTCGACGTGTGACCTGTCAACCTGTTTGCAGTCTTATAAGTTCGGCGCAGCAGCCCCATTGGGCTTTTGTTGTGAGGGGTCTGTTACAACAAAAGAGAGAAGGCAAGGCAAGTAGGCGTCAGGCGCGCCAAACTGGGAGAAAGAGCATCAAATTTACAGTCTAATAAGTGAAGTCATGTATGGATGCGCAGATCTTTGTGGAATATGTGATGTTGAACCAAGTGAACGATGCGCCGGAGACGGCCCATGAGCTGGGGCAGCTGCTGCGGGGGAAGAACATGATTCTTAACCTGATCCCCTGGAACCCTATATATTCCCCCGACATGCACTTCGAAGCCCCTGGAGGCACCCGTGTCGCGGCGTTCCAGCGCATCGTGCGTGAGGACTATGGCGTCTTCTGCACCGTGCGCCAGGAGATGGGGCAGGACATATCGGGTAATCTTCCATACCCAAAACACAGCTTTGCTGCTCTAATCAAACTGTTGATGTCCAGCCGCCTGCATGCAAAGCAGACTTGCAGTTTGAGAGGTTTTAGCCAGCTTTTTTGGCGAGCGTGCTTCTGGGATCCCGGACATTCCTTCTGCCTGGGCTGCATGGCATACTGGCAGCTGGCACCAGTGTACTCCATCATTGGAGTTTAAACTTATTGAATGTGTCCTCAAGTAGTGATTTCAAGGCTGAATGTAGATCTTTAAACAATGCAGGGGCATGTGGGCAGCTGGTGGTTGAGCAGGGCGGTGCGGGCTGTGGGGGCCAGAGCGCTGGCAAGGCAGCAGACATTGAGGAGCTAGGCAAGAGAGTTGCAAATGTGACCACGGCTGTGGCATGATCACAACATGCAAGTCTGATATTTAGGATGCATCAGCACCAACTTGTGGTCATCATGTTGATTATGAAATATGGAAGGGCACACATAACAGATCGTATGTATTGATTACAGTCTGATTGTTGTGCTTCCCATCAGCAGTGTTTAAAACATTTGTCTTTTGCTAATCTGTAAACCTGGTGGCTACACATCTTGTGCTGCATGGCATTCGGCATCACTGCGTTCCTATGTATATTCAAATTCGGTGATTAGATTACTGTTCCAACATCTTCATTCCTTCTTGTTCAATAGGGTACAGATAACAACTAAGCAAAAAGCGACACATGAACATAATTTCACTAAAGGCGTATCTTCACTACGACAACATGTAATCAAGTGCTCATGAGTGGGGTAGCACAGTCCCCCTCCTCTACACAGCAGGCAGTCTGCGCAGCTGCAGGATCTCCTCAGACGCTGGGAACCTCTCCAGTAGCAATATGTCTGGATCCATAACCGCCAGGTCTTCAACGAAACCAAACCAGTAGATGACAGCACCCGGGCCGAAACGGTTGACATACTTCAAATACTGCGCATCCCTCTGCGGCCTGTCACATCAGCATGATCTCAGCAGCTCAGCATGATGTCAGCACAGCTGCAACCTCGAAGTACTATTCAAAAAAGCAGAAAGTCTGCAGCTTCCGCTTCAGCTCTGCAGTATATCTTGCCTCAGAATGTATACACGAAATACACGAAAAGTGTTATTGTGTAAACTTGTGTCATTTGAATTGAGGCCAAGGGGCGTTGCGGCAGGTTTGCTGGTCAACAAGTCTTGCAGAACGGCATTGGGAAGCAAGGAAGTGGCACTTCAAAAACGGTACAGACAGCAAGGATCGCACATGTGCGTCCGCCTACTGCCAAAGGTCGCTTTGCTGTCTATCCAGTTTACCATACGCCCGCACAGCAAGACTGGAACCTGCGCCGTGAGCATAGTAAATTCAGGGCAGTACATGCGCCTCAAGGCAATTGCCACCTGCCACGTCACTCTGCAGCTGACAACTGCAGCTTGTCTGCAGACGCAACTTCCCTCTTGGCAGGAAAAGCGTGTACAATACCAATACCAATACCAATAATGTTGCTCTCAATTGCAGGTATCTGAGGCACTTCCGATCGCACAGGCAGCGCGGTGCCGGGAGTGCCAGGAGAGCAGGCAGAGACAGCCTAGCAGCAGTAAGGGAGCAGCGTCTGAGAAGTGCGATCTCACCTGCAACTTCACATCAGGGGTCTTGTAGAACCCCTGCTCCCGCAAGGCATCCTCTGAAAAGAAAGGGATCCCGTAGTTACGCAGCTTCTCGCACAGTAGAGCCTCATATTCGATACCTGTGCTTGCATCAGGAGAGCACGTTGGGCACATCAATATATAAGCATGCATGTATTCATGTGTCTTAAGTGCTTGCATCGACCGCGAAGCCAAGCCTACCAGGGAAGAACAGCACCAAATTTCTGAAGCAACCGCAGAGAATATGCCAGCTGTTGAGCATGGCGAGACTCCCAAGCAGGCCGAGGAAAATCAAATAGCACAGCAAGGAGGAGCATGGGTAAAATCACCATGCACGTGGCGGACAATGTCCGACTGCGGCGAATACATGGTGTCGACTGTTGAAGCTTCAATGATATCCGCCCGCAGCCTTTCAATCAGAGTATGATCGCTCTCCACCAGATTCGAGGTACTGAGGTCGCTTCTGGCACACTCCAGAATTCTTGGAGTGCGCAGCACCTTGGTGCTTTTCTGTGAGGATGTGAGGATATGCTCAGCTTCATCGGCAAAACGCAAATGCATGAGAGTATGCCCAAGGTCACAGAAATTAGCAAAGCTCCATTTCCTGCAAGTCAAAGATGTGGCTGAGAAGGGGCACCTGGCGGCTGTCAAGGCCAGGGATGTTTTCTAACAGGCGACGAGCCAGCAGGCATGGAGGGCAATCAGCCCAGCACGCCAGCTGTAACAAGCTCTCCCCTGCCAAATACCTTGCAAGAATGCAGGGAGGCACTTCCTGTCAACACGTACTAGATATTGTCTGGCATGCTTGCCTGCCTCTTAAGGTACAAATGCAGAAGTTCAAACAGTGGCAAGGGGGGGTGAAGGGGGTTGCATAGGGTGGTACAATGTGTTACCTGTCCACCAAGACGGCAGTGTTGGCGCGCACCCAGCCATGCGACTGGATCACCAGGGCCTGGGTTTCTTGGGAACAAGCCGCTGAAAGCTCGTCATAGGATATCCTGCGCCAGCAGGTGAATAGTTTTCTTGCTGATCTGTGTCTGTGCACTGCATCTACACCACTGCTTGCTTCACCTTGATTTCGTAAAAATCTAAAGGGAAGGGAACGCACCCCCATTGCTTTGAAGCTTTCTCAATGTGCGGAATTGCATTTGAAGCAACCACAAGCCCCACGCAAAGCCGGTCAAAGTCAACAAGCTTCATAGCTTCACTGATGCATGTGGTGGCCCTGCTGGGGGCTTAAGGACCTATCGTATTGAATGAAAATCCAAAATCTTCATCAAGAAGATTTGATTAGTTTATCTAGTTATGTTAATGGTGATATTCCCGTATTGCAGAATATATCCTTTTGTCAGAGGCTTTCATGGCATAACAGAGTCGATTGCAGGAACGTTAAAAGGTCAATGCGACAAACTATTGGCAAGAGACACGAGACACCGGGCTCGTCCAGATCAAATATAAGATCCTCAATTAGGGGTCCAATTTATGAAGAGGAATCTGACGGAAGGACTCTCGTTCAATTGTCCCTTGCAGTACCTTCCGAGCAATTGGAAGCTGTCCTTGCACGGGCCCGTGCAACGGCGATCCGCCCTGGACCTCATTCTCGACCATGAAATGGCAGTTTACTAGTCGATGGTATCTCACAGTTGTCTCACAATAAAGCAGAGTTCATGCATGTCCGTGCAAACAAAAGGCACATTTGGTGGTGATAAATGTTGAGCTGACCTTTGGCAGATCGTGGAAAGCAGCCTTCCTCTGACAACTACAAAGTTCTACACCCAGTTTATGGCGTAGTCTTGCTCGATCTTTTCTATTATCAATCGATAAATGGCAAATCTGTCGCATGCGCGACACCTTTTTGGGCTAGGGAAAAGAGCTTCTGGCATCGCAGGCCCGCTACAATGTGCTCTGACTGCGTTGCTGGCAGGATCGGGGCCTGATCATTTGCACGCAAGTGATCTTGCCAGTCGAAGTCTACATTCCAACCCGTTTTTGCAAAGTGATCAGCCATCGGGACTCCATCCGGGCTCTTCAACACGTGAGTCCATGCCAAAGCTGCCCAATGCTTACAGGCTGCATTTTGTGGTAGTTGCACATGATCCTCGTAAATGTACACTCTCATGTCCCCAATGCACCTCACTCAAGGCTTCTCTAGGCCACTCCTGTATGCAGCCCAGCAATGTTCTGGAAAGCCCTAGTAAACAGTAGATGCATTCTCATGCGTGTGTCTATGCGCTGTCAAGACTGATTGGCTTTAGAATTCAGTGTATTCCCCGTTCGTCACGAAAACAGTACTTTAATTTGGCTGTGCAGGCGATAGCAGAGGAAGTGGCTGCCACCTTCATGCTACACCTTCTCATCGGCACTTTCACACATCGTCAGGTGCTTTCAGCCTTGCCTTCGGTCTCAGCATCACATAAAGTTGTGCCTGCATGGCTAGCACACACACTGCATCAACCTGCTATCACATGCAACCATCCCAACGTTCCTTTGCCATGCTGATCCACCTCACTTCCCAACCATTAGCGCAGAATGATGACAACATGTTTTCGACAACGGATCACAAGTAGCAGACCCTTTCACCTGTCACTGCTGGGATTGAATGTCTGGACTCATGTTCAATGCATGTGACATGCAGCCAGCCTGGCGAAGGATTACTACGAGGTGTTGGGCGTGCCCCGCGATGCCTCAGATGGGGATGTGAAGAAGGCATACTACAAGCTGGCCAAGCAGTTTCACCCCGACACCAACAAGGTGCACAGCTGCTTGCCATTCCCCAATGCAGATTAACATTAAAGCCTTGTCCTGCTGGCGTGTCTGCTTGCATGCAGGGGGGCTTTGTAATTCTCTGCTAGCATCCCATGGTTGTTTGAGGCTCCGGATTGAGTACTTATGAATCAATCCTTGTGGGATATGTGTCTGAGTGGGGGCAGATACACCTGAGAGTCTCTTTTTGCCCCAAGAGCAGAAGCATTGCTGTACCTGCACTGACCCAGCTCCTCTGCCGCCATCCTTGCTTTGCATGAATGAAGTTCTTGGTGCAGATGTATTCCTGTGCCGCGTTTCCATCATCCACCCTTGCACTTGACAATCCGGAGTTGGCGCGCAGGGAGACGACGCGGCTGCGGCCAAGTTCCAGGAGGTCAGCAAAGCGTATGACACGCTGAGGGATCCCCAGAAGCGGCAGCAGTACGACGGCATGGGCGCGGACGGCTATGAGCGCATGGCGGAGTCTGGTGGCGCCGGCTACAGCCAGGTGAGGAAATGCTTACATGTGGGTGCTTCATGACGCACGAGTGGGGCGTCCTGAGTTCATCCTGGTCTTACAATACATCAAGTGAGACCATGCGAAGATCCCGGTTGCTTGGCGAATGGGCGCACCGAATAGCTCCACTGCTATGTGATGCACGCTATTAGGGAGCCACCCAGGTTCTCCAATCAGAACCCCACTTCTCTGCAACTCTCTCCTATGGAAGCGCCACTCCTCTGCAACTGCTGTGTCTGACTGCTGGGGAACATGTTGTGTGCAATTGTGTTTCCGCTTAAAGTACACCTGCTATGTGAATACTTTTGGTCTAAAATGGCAGCAGAGTGGGCATGATTTTGAGGTCTGTGTTCTGGGCGCGCAGCAGGGCCAGCAGAACTGGGACCAGGCGCAGGAGTTTGAGGACATCTTCTCGCAGTTCTTTGGCGGCGGGGGCGCGTATGCGCGCGGCGGTGCAGCAGGGGGATTTGGAGGGGGCTTTGGAGGGTTCCGGGCAAAGGGCCCCGACATGCATGCACGAATACGGTGCGCGGCTCTTTCCCTTATGGATGTCTCAGGAATTGCAGCAGAGCAAAGGTACAGGGCTGAAGCCTCCCATAAGAAAGGTTTCACCAGCCTTACAGGTGAAGGCCCAAAGCTGACTGGCCTAAACTGGCTTCGTGGCGGTGTTGTCCATACCACTGTTCACGCCTTGTCAACTCTCCCCTCGGCCACAATTGCACTTTTTACCGGATGTTCACCCGCATCGCTGGGACGTCTCGAATTTTGAGTAGCGTGGGATGGGGCAGTGACTTCTGGATACTGAGTGGGTGCATGCTGGACCTTGCTTTGGTCAAGCCACAATTATTTGGTAATGGCGGCCACCACTCGATGCACATGTTTATGCAGTGTGCATGTTCTGGTTGGACTGGTGTGGCTGAAGTGTTTTTTGGGGCCCCTGCAGAGTGCCATTCATGGATGCTGTAAGGGGAACAAAGGTGAAGACGAATCTCAAGGGCGAAATGGAGGTTGACATACCTGCGGGTGAGCACTGCCGCTTGCACAGAGATATGATGAGCTTTTTGCTCTTGATAAGTAAATTAGGTTGTATCCGCGGTGTGAGCCCATGGGGGCGTAGTGTTGGTTAAGATATTTACCATGCCAGAGCTGGTTCACGGTGGTATCCTGGAGAAATCTACAGCCGTGACATCGCCGTGGAAAAACCTTTGCATGGTCAGTACAATCTAGTTGTCAAATACAAGCTTGAGGTGCATTGAAGCCCTCGCCTGGCATGTCCCACCTTCCTGCATTCCTGTCTGTGCACAAAAGCCCTGTAGCATTGTTCCTGATGCCTCGAACGATGTCTGAACCCCTCTCGGACAGCCTGAAGAGGGAAAAATTGCAGAGTCTTTCAGAAGCACCAGTCGCTTTTCTAAGGCTTGGGAGCTGATGTTTCTTGGTGCTGTGCAGGCATCGACAACGGGGCCATGCTCAAGGTACCGGGGATGGGGGGACCGGTCCCCCGGCAATTTGGCGGTGCTGGCGAGCCGGGGGACCTGCTGCTCCAAGTAGAAGTTGAGCCGTCGCCGATCTTCCAGCGGGAAGGCAATGACGTTAGCGTGCAGCGCTCCATCGACTTCACGGACGCCATCCTGGGCCGAGATCTCAGGTGACCAGCACAGAATGGCGATGGTTCCTTTTGTAGCCCTGCAATGCCTTTCTTTTGCCAGCCAGCGAGCATTGCTTGGCTTGTGCCAACCTCTGCAAGATGCCCCCTGATGCCTCTTACTCATCTGACATTTCAAGTGGCGATCCTGCCTGCCAAGCTCACACTGTTGTGCCTGTTCTCTTGACATGTGTGACTCAATTTGGCATGCGGTGCCCCCCTCATCTGCGGTCCGGTTGGAGATGAAAAGTGCTCGAAGAAACAAGTGCATCAGTGATGGTCGGCCGTCCATGGCAGCTTCGGATATATCAGCAAGAATTGACCCTGCAACGCTCTATGGGCAACCCTCATATGTCACAAGACACCTGTGCACTGCACATTGCGCTCATGCCGTTGCTTTGACGGCGCGCAGGGTGCCGACGCTTGAGGGCGAGGCGGATGTGCGGGTGCGGCCGGGCACGCAGCCGGGCGACCGACTTCGCATGCGCGGATACGGCATTCCACACGTCCATAACCCCTCCCGCAAGGTGCGCGCCCCTTTTAGAGACCCCAACGGATGTTTATTACCCCTGGACCCTAGGAGTATTGGATCACCCCTAGGTGGGGCGCTGTGGGGCTTCATCCATATGGGAGTACTGCGTGAAGTGTTGCATGGGTTGCCCTGATTCTTAAATGTTTTGCAATATCTTGTGCAAGCTATGGGACATTTTTAGCAAAGAGTCCAGAAAAGCAACAAACAAGCAGCTGTGCAGCTCTAGCACACGATCCCAAGAGGGCTCCAGGCTTGGTATCCTCTTACAAAGCGGAGGCAGTAACGTATCAATGCCTGGGATGCACCGGTTTCCTGTGCAGGCAGTGGGCGGTGCTCAATGTGCTAACGCTGTTCCAGGGGGATGTAGAGCATTGTTGTGCTTGCAGTAAGTCGCACTCTAATGCAGGGTGTTACTGGTGTGCAGGGGGATCAGTATGTTGTCTTGAACGTGCGGCTGCCGCGAGAAGTCAACGAGCAGCAGCGGCGGCTGTTGGAGAACTTCCGGGAAGAGGAGCAGCAGCGAAAAAAGAAAGCCGCTTGAATTTGTTGCTTTGGTTTCAGTGCAGTTGCATTAGGCTCCGGTGGGTCAGCACCTCAACCTGGGGGCGGATCTGCATCCTGACGGATTTGAACATTTCAACTGCGGAACTTAAACGTAGAGGATCGAGGATTGCTGCCTGAGCCTCAACAGGCAGAGATCTTGAGCTATTGTTGGCCATAATTGCCTATGTCTTGTGGCCGAAGGGCGTGAGTCTAGCGCAAGAGAAGACCTTGTATGCTCTTGGATAAGCAGCCAAATGTTGTATTGAACACATTTTGTCACAACATTGTTGTGCACTGTGCCAACTATTGATCAAGCTTTGATAAAGCCTTAAGACCTAGGTGCCAAAGTCCGGGTCTGGAATGCATGTATGCCAGATATTTGGAGTAATTTGTACTGTCAACATAACTAGCAAACAACCAGGGGTTTTGCTTGCCAACATCTAGCCCTGATAGTGCTCTCAGAGTTGGATATCCTTTCAGGATGTAGCAATCATGACACTATAGATGAGTAATCGCCCCTGAAATTCAGGGGGGACTCCTGGCTAGAATTTTGGGGGGTCCAAGTTGAGTCCATCACCCTCCAAAATCGTCAGGCATTTACTTGCTCATTCGTTGTGTACGTGATTTTGGGTGGGCACCTCGCTTTTGTGGAAAGACACACGACAACACAAAGACGCGTTGTGCTCAGACAGTTCCTTACCTCAGATCAACTCTTCTCCGATTTAGTTTACGCAGAAGAAGATACAAATAAGAACGTATCTCAGCAAAATCTCAATCACTGAATTTTCCCAACTTGCGATCGGGCCCGTCTAAATTGGCAAGATGCCGAAGAAAGTGGGGTTGAACACTAAGGCAGAGGAGGCAAAGGCAAAGAAGGAGGAGACGAAGAAGGGGAAAGCTGTAGCTGAGGCAAAACAAAAGGAAGATCAGGAATGGAGGGACGCCGGCGAAGGGTCCAAGACTAAGGCCCAGGCAAAGAAGGACGAGCAGGTATTGGCCCATTGCTCTGGCTGAAGCCATTTCCTCTGCCAATTTCCACGACTGAATCACCTCCGTGGCAAGATGGAAAATATAGGTGGAACGCTATAACAGTGATTCTCGATATAGAAAAAACTGCGCTTTGCGCACAGGAGAAGAAGCGGCAGGAGGCAGCTGCCAAGAAGGCAGAGGCGAAGAAGCTGGCTGAGGAGGAAGAAGCCCAGCTAGCAACAAGCGCAAAGAAGACTCCCAGCAAGCAAACTGGGTCCAAGGTTCACCCATACTCTTCCTTGCAGTGCAAACACTTAGCTTTGTGTTGCCTGGCTGGAGACTTGCTTCTATTGGGTGCGTCACAGTTGAAGCCGATTGTGTGGATGTGAATAGGTGACATCGCACCAGCTGAGGACGCAGAAGGAGATTGAGAAACAGGCTGCAGCACAACAGGCCAAGAAGAGGGAGGCAGAGGCCAAGCGAATGGTGAGGCCTCTGATAGCATCTTGCAATGCATGAAGAAGTAGATGCAACCAGAGCATTTGCAGTACATATACCTGTGTATGAATCCAGTCTTCAACACGCTCAGAGGGAGCCGTACCACATTTATGCACACGAACAGTTGAAGTACTATGCATCTCTTTACCTGAGTAGATGCAAGGATGGTCAAACAAGCAAGGAGGAATGCTTGGCAGCGGCATTCTCAGATGGAGATTCCAGCACAGGGGATCCCACTTGCACTAATTGTGCTGACACCTTGATGAAGATGTGCAGCGCTGCAAATGGGGCTATATGGTTTATGGAAGGCTGACTCACCTGTGCAGGTGACAGAGGATGACTACGCGCAAAGAGTGGAGGTGGAGAATCCAAACAGAGAAGAAGATGCGGTCGAAGCGCGCAGTGTGGAAGCTGCACTGTCAGCGCTGACTGTGGGAGAGGCGACGCCTGAGGACAGGCATCCTGAGAGGTGAGTGAATTGACCATGCACTTGTTAGATTGCTCACTGCATTCGCAGCACTCTCCAGGATGGCAAAAAATATGTGCCCCTGCATCACCAGGGCCCACAATTGATGGGTCTTGCTTGGATCTGGCGAGTCCAACAAGGGGGAGGGATTTGGCAGCCTTTAGCTGCAGCTTGTCTGCGGGACGTACCTTGCCTTTTGGCAGGAAAAACTTGTAATGAAGTACTAATAATCACCAGGGCTCAACAGCGGGCCTTCGTGGGACAAACACTCCAAACAATCCACTGCAGGAGGGGTCTGCAGCTTGGCAAGGAGGGCTTGAGGGGCTCTGGCAAGGGAGTAGTGAGGGCTTGACGTCCTAAATGGGTCAAAATAAGCAGCGGCAGCATACAGCATGGGCTGCAAGAGAAGTTTGTCACACCTGTCTTTTAGGGGATGGAGCATTGGTCAGGCTCTGCATGGAATCGCGGTTCACATTCTCCTGGGTGTTCTGTCTTGCTTGCTCCATTTGTGCCTGCCCATGTGCAAGCTGCCATGCCAAAGGCATGCCAATCTGCTGCAGTCTTCAGTTTGGAAAATATAGCTGCGGTGAGGCTCCCCAGATGTCCCATCGGCGGTAGCTGGTTTAGAATGGAATGAGCAATTGACCAGGAGGAATTGAGTACATGTCTGTATATGTGTGCAGGCGAGCGCGCGCAGCATTTGCAGCCTACTCAGAGAGGATGATTGCAGAACTGAAAGGGGAGAAGCCGGGCCTCAAGCAGAGCCAGTATAAGGACATGGTCTGGAAGCTGTGGCAGAAGGCGCCAGAAAACCCCCTCCTCCGGCCGCCCACCACTTAGATTGCAGCAATTTTATATTATCAGCTCGTTCCTGTTACAGATCCTCTTCTACTAAAGAGTCTTTAGAAACACTGGGACAAGCATAGCTGGCATCTGTAATCAAGCCGGCATCTCTGGTTGAACGGTTGTCACGTATTCAAGGGAGGAAGCAAGTACTTGCAGATGTCTTTCAAGAAGCTCCATACTGTGACAAGATTTGATGTGAGAAAGTGGCAGCCAAATGTCAAATGGTACTCTAGAGATCACACTCAGATCTGCACTTGGTGCGCTGGTCAAGAGCATGTCCCTAGAACAAAACAGCTGGATTGTCTCCCTTTACACGTTGCATGCCACTTACACTCAGGAGAGGCTATTGCAAGGAATGGTGACAATCTCTCAACGTGGCCTCTGGGCGTTCACCTTGTCTCTGGAGATCCACAGCCTCTGATGTACAACAAGCATACGCAGTTCAAAACTGCGCAAACTTCAGAACAACTGCTACCTTCTGCAGAGCTTCTGCAACCGGCGCAACATAGCATCTGACAGGGGACAAACACATGGCCCCGACAACCCACTCAAGCAAGGCACCCCACATCGTTCCAGGCTCCTTGGAAGGATGACATGTCATGCATCAGCATATCAAAGGGCTTTCTATGTTGTGGTTGAACCTTTTGCAGTCAGCCTCGCTCGTCCTTTAAGAAGATGCAGGGGGACATAATCCAAGATATTATTCCTCTCGGAAATAGCCGAGGAGGGTTGATAAGGGTGAGTCATCTTTAGTCAACTTGTTAGATCAGGACAGGTGCCTCCTATTCTTGGCATTTTACAGAGGAGACATTTTCCTCGTGGATTGGTTTAGGCTTACAGCTGTATCACACTCAAAACACCAGGCTGCAATCTGCGTAAAGCTACTATAGATAGTCACACATCACCTGTGCTGTGGCCGGAAACAGCAATAATTACACACCACTATCAAGGAATGCACTGCACCTAGGAGTGCCACAGTGCCTCCCAGGCATCAAGGAAGCTTGGTTGAAGGTCCAGGTCATGCATCAATGTATCAACTGGCCGAGCATCCACCGATTGGCCTCTTTGTTGCCCCTTGTCCTCAGCCACAAAGAGTGCCGCTCTGTCTCTCAGCACCACACAGCCTTGCGCCAGTGACGGCTGCTTGCGCTGGGACAAGATTTTGCTCAAGCTGATAACCTTGAGCCGCGGGCGGTCAACAATAAGCGGAACAGCAGAGTAATGTCCCCCGACGCATGCCATGGCAAGCCTCTCCAGGCTCTTGGGCACGCCGCGCAGCCGAAATGGGCCGAGCAAGACCGCGTCTTGCAGGCCCGTGAGCATGGATAAATCCACGATCGTGGGAGGCTGGTTGCAGCACGTCTCATGCAGCACCAGCCGCTTCACACTCCTCCAGTTCTGCAACTCATGAATGCCGATTGTCTCTGAAAGATTGGCTTTAATACATAAGGTGCTGACTGCCGCGGCACTAGTGTTCAGACCTGGAAAGCCTGGTTTGATCATTGGCTGAACTGCAGGGCTCTGCTCCACTGTGAAGACTTCTAAGTTTGTGGCTCGCACACTGGGATCCCAGGCCACGCCGGCACAAGTGCATCCGAAGGTCTTTAGCACCGGAGGCAGCTCCTTCACAAACACTGTGGCCCCCTCAGCGGTCAGCATGAGGTGCTCAAGATTCTTCAAAAAGCCAAATGGCGGCCTCCATATCTGCTTCGACCGCGACTCCGCAAGGGTGATAGAGCAGCTGACCAGGTTTGCCAAGGGTGCGAATGTGGATTGCCACTTGCGGATCGGGAAGGTCAGTGTGACTTGCAGTGACCTCAGCAGCGGGCACTTTCGCAGCACCGCGTTCAACAGCAGCAGCTTGGAATCCTCTGCCGGCCAGTGAGATCGCTCGATTTGTATCGCGCGCACTTTCTTGCCGTGGCGATTTAGCCATGGCAGCAAGTGCTTGCGCGCCTTTGGCAAAGATGGAAAGACAAATTCGCCACCAAGTGATAGGGCACTTATGTCTGCAAAAGAAGCCTTGCGCCACTGGCGGCACACGCAAGCTGCCCTTCCACGATTTTCGATTGTGAGATTGGCAAATACGTGCTCCAAGATCTCATCGTGCAAATATGGAAGGCCTGCACCTGCGCATCATTGGTCACAGATGAGATATTTTCAGAAGATCAGATCTTCGAAAGGGTGATGGAATAGAGACGAGTTGTAAGTTTTTCGCTTTTGGTGCAGAAAAGGTTTTTAAAGACGCCTAGAAGGGTGCTCACCGGAGCATCCTCTGCCACGCTTAGATGCGAGTTCTTCTTCTTGCGCGTCAAAAGCTTCTACCGCAGCGACAGTGACTGTGGTAGCTGTGGATCGTTCTCCGACTGCCTCTCGCAGTGTCAGCAGTACTGCTGATGCACAGAGGATCTCATTGTCCATATTGATCCCCGAGACTCCAGTAGGTACCTTCTTATGTGGCTGGCATCCCAGATCTCCTGAAGCGTCGATTGCGGCTCAGCATCCTTTGCTGATTTCTGCCGAGTTACTATTCATACTACTGTCGTGCAATATGAAGTGAACGCTTTATGACGTCATCACCGCCCTTTCAGGAATCGTCATCACTACTCTGCAGGCTCTAAATTCGTCATTTCAAATGGGAACAGGGCATTGGCAGTGTGGAGGCAGCCTCGTTCGTCTGTCACATTTGATGATCATCTGTTATCGTTCGTGTATGACTCTCATGCACAGTTGCATCAGACTTGTATGACAAAGGGAGAAGGTTTGGATTAAGATTAAGTGTCTGCATGAATTGCATATAGGATCAGTTCACGCAAATAAACAAAATAAACCCCCAATCATCATAATAAGTTAAAATGACGTCATAGACTTCAACCAGATACCAATGCAATCCCAGAATCGAAAGCTGCGGTCAGATTGGCAGGGTCAATTCAGCTTCAACCCTTGACCCTCTTGGCATTACAACATATTTAGTCCAACATCAGAACATCAGTAATTCCTGCAACTTGTCCTCTTGAGAGTTCGTTTGATTTTCTAAGCCCAACATCGATCACAATCTTATTGAGTCGCGGGCAACCAAATGGATTGTGAACGGGTGTGGTCATTGGGATATCGTTCGTCCGCTGCACTCCCTCCAAGGCATGTATGGGTGCCGGATGTAAACGGCTGATAGCTTTATAAGGCCTTTGGATTTCATTACAGGCCAATTTCATCCAGCACTTGTAAATCTGCGTCATTTGATATGTATCAACCCAGAGCCCCGGGACATTTGCCAATTTTACTGCTCGCAAAACACATGAAAGTCATCAAGGGCATGCAGCACTCAGCACGCACGATACAGCAAAGCACTCTCAGGAAGACTTGTGCGCATGCCACAGCAATTCCCAAGCGTCTGCAAAGTGCGATCTGGCGCCCAAATTCCCCATCACAGTCTCAAAGACAGTCAAGTCCATGGGCCTGCCTACCGCCATCAACTTGTTCCCACCCATGAATAATGCTTCTCTCCCCTTCAAGACAACACAGCCACGTGGCACTGCAACATGCTTCTTTGCTGTGATCCCTGACAGGCTCATGAATTTTAACACTGGGCAGCCAAGCAGGTATGGCACATGCACTGGGTCTCTGTGGCACGCCAAAACTAACCTCTGCAAACTTGGGGGCAGGCTGGTCACCATGAAAGGGCCCACAACAATTGCATCTTGCAGGCAATTGAAGGCGGACAACTCTACAATGCGAGTGAATACATCATCTTCACAGGGATTGAGCAGCATGAAGCGCACAAGACATTTCAAACGGGCCCCTTCCAGTAGGTCCTGGAAATTGCGAAGGAGCACAGTTTCTGCTTCCGGGACGTGATCGACCGAGCCTGTAAGGCCCACACCTCTGCTGTTATGGCCCTGGGATAAGGTCAGCACCTGAAGCTGTGGAGGCGGCCTCGGCTGATGACCCCATCTGACAACATCTCCGGAAAGACCTAAAGTCCTCAGGGAAGAAGGTAATTCACCCACATATAATACTGGCTGCTTGGCCTCCAGAATAAGGTGGGTGAGGTGCGGCAGTTTGGCAAAGGGCCACAAAGTCTCAGCATGCTGATGCGCAAAGGTGATGCTGCAGCTGACAAGGTTTGTGAGAGGCTCGAGCAGGTAGCACTGCTCAGGAACCAGTTTGATCTGCAAGATTCGCAGCTCTGGACACCACGTGGGCAATGCATGAATTGTTGCACCGCTTAGAGTGCTGTGTGGGCCTGCCCGATTGAGTCAGCTGGACTTCGGTCAAGCCACTGCCGTACCGACCAAACCAAAAGGACAGGTCCAGGGATTTATGAGGAGGGACAAAGCCCGGCCCAAAAGACATGACACGTGCACCAAGCAAGGAGGCTGCTCGCCAGTGGCTGCACACGGAGGCGGCCCTTGCCCGGTGTTCAGTGGTGAGCTGGCCACAAATGAGCTCCAGTGTGTCAATTGGCATTTGCCCTTCGTTTGTGCCTGTGACACCCAGGCACAGGAAACTCAATCTATCTTGCTGATAAACAAGTTGATCTAACTTTTCATCTGTGATCAAATCGTAGTGTCAGAGGGAGCCGTGAGAAGCAGAAATTGTGTGGTGACACTGGGAAGGAATAGCGAATAGTTGCTTCAGAGGGCTGACCTCTGCTTCTCTTGTCTCCCAACGACAATTCGCTGCCCTGCGTCATCGTGAAAGTTGGGGTTATGGCGGCCCTGCGACGGACACCAGTGCTTCTATTGATGCCTGCGTTTTGCTGGCCGATCCAGAAGTCACGACTTGCACATGCAACAATCCGTCTTCCAATTTCGAGGATGCCGCGTACCCAGATCAAAAGCTCCAGTCGGCAAGTCAACAACTGTACTTCGGTGTTCTTTGATACGTTTACTTGATGCTGCCAAAGCGCCTTCCAGACATGAACAGTATCTGATTGATGATGTACATTTGTTTTTGCACTCCATCAAGATCGAGATCCCGGCCTTTTAACTCTCACGAGCATCAGTCTGTCCAACTCATCTCATAACTACTGGTGACGAAGGTGTAGTCAGCCTGGTGACATCTTATGATTCTGGTAATAAAAAAACTTCTGAGCCATCTAAGTATCTAAAAATTTGGAAGTTTTATGGGGTGCTCATAAGGGGAAGGTGATTTGATTTAGGGTGATTCCTTTCCACATTCTTCACCTGGGCTGGCCTAAAGATTTGGGCGCTCTGGTGTTCATAGCATCGGCAGGACAGACAAACGAGGCTCAGAAAATGGGCAAACTGGAAGGGATGACTATGTCAACCTGGCGATTATTTACTAGTGGGCTGGCACCATTCTAGCTTAAAAAGGCTGAGAGATTGGGAATTGAAGAGCTTGGCAGACTTCTGTAGTACTACACTGGTTGCTTATGGATCTTCACGTTGACTTGGGACTCTGTTGCAGGTTGCTGTTGTTCGATGTTTCATTTATTATGCAGTTAGGTTTGCATGGGTTTGCATAATTCCAAGTAGAGAATTGTTCTTTCAAAGGTACCACATGCTGCAATAATTGACAGACTTGCTTTTGGATGTGGCAAGCAAATGGGTTGAAGTGGTTTCCTGCGAACGGCAAATGGCTTAAACCTGGTGAATGCACCGGCCAATCCGCTGTCAAAATGACCTGCAACACCCCCTTCCGTTTGCACAAGGGAGTCACATTTACACAATGAAATAAGCAGCTGCGCATTCCATTCTAGCTGATCATTTCTGCACTCATAGGCTAAGTGATTAGATAGCGCTGTTGACAGAGTTGACATTGCTATGATGACATATCCTCAGAGGACCACAAGGACACTCTGATCAAACTCCCCGGGTGCACAACAAATACGAATGGAAACAGAAGAGCCAAAACACAGCACAAAGGTGAGCGTGAATGTGTTTTCTAGAAAACAGATCTGCGCAAATTGAAATATACCAGGTCCTGAGACAAGGTTCTCATTGTAAAAATTTGGCGTTGAGGGCACAGCTCAACACGAAGATGCCACTGCAGCCAAACCCTAAGCAGTACCTTTGCAAATTTCTTGGAAGCTGTGCATATCAGTGGTATTTTTTGCATCAGTGCGCAGCCCCTTCGTTTCCCTCAGAGACCCCGGGCCTCTCAGGACGCTCGGCCCTCTCTGGCGAGTCGCTCAGATCAATGACCTCCCCCGCAGGTGCCGCCACCTTCCTCTGGCTTCCATCCTCGCTGTATCTCCCCTCGAGACCCTCCATCTCCCCTGTGATATCTCCCCTGCCAGCTCCCCTGATGCGCTTGGGGCTCGAGACATCCCTCTCTTGACTGGCCTTCCTCTTCTGTCCAGGCGGCTCAGCATCCCCACTTGCTGCGGGCTCCTCAGTCTTCAGCCCAGGAACTGCTGACATGAGTGCCACACGTGCGCCAATCTGGCTGCCAAGCTGGCGCTGACACCCCTTCAGTGCTGCAGCTATTGCCCGTGACACGTCCTCCTCATTCAGCGCTGCAGCCGCCTGTTTGCACGTGAAGCACATGTCAAGCAGCGCAAACCAGAAAACCAAGCTGCATGCGGGGTTGTACGCTCATCAGCGGTAGATGTGTGCCAAGTGCATATCAAGAAGCAGAAAGCAAGTCTGGATGCATGCCGGCCAGACACTGACAGAGTAGTTGAAGATCTGTGGTAGAGAGGGCTGTGAACTCTTCTTGTTGTACATAGGATCGTTTAGATGGTACACAGCAGGGCCCAGGAGGTTACAGAAGTATGAAATTGGCGCCGGCAGAAGTACCTGAATTGTCAGGCTGCCAGATGGCGCTGACATGGCAGCCGGCGCTGACATGGCGGCCGGCGCTGGCGGCAGCTGCTGGGTAGCTGCTGCCACAGCGGCTGTTGGTGAGCTGCTTGGGGAGCGCACAGCGTGCTCAGCAAGCTGCGCAGAGGGAGATCCTGCAAATACAGGTATGTCTTATCAGTGACATAATCATCAGCCTTGCACCCAACAGAATGCCGAGTTCAGCTTCACGGTTGCATTGGCAAGTACCAATTATCTGGACATTATGCGCTGGCTGAAACCAATTAAAACAACATTCAGCATTGCTTCGTGCTCACACGATAATTCGCATCAAATAGCCCCCACCTGCTGCCACTGCCCCGGCCGCCGTTTGCTTGCAAAGCCGCGCTTCCAGACTCGCATTCACATTGCGTGCTTGGGCCAGCTGGAAAGACAGCGCCGCTCTTTCCTTGCGGGCCATCTCAAGAAGAGCCGCATGCTCCCGGGCTGCAGCCTGTAGCTCCGCTGCCTGCCGCACCATGACCGACTCCGCATGCATGCGGCGCGCCTCGGTTTCCTGCAGCGCCGCCGCCAGCTGCGCAGTAGCTGCCTGCAGCCGCGCGTTGTCTGCCTGCACGTACGCGCCACAACTTTGTCAATTCTCAAGTACCATTTGTCAATCAAGACTTTACAGCAAATTTTCATTGATTGGATCCTTTGCACACATGAATTGTTCGCATGCAGTACTATGTTACAGATCAGTTTGAAATAGTGCATCTCCAGTGCTATCGTAAGGCCAAAGAAACGCCCACCTGCAGCACTTGCAAGGGTGGGGTCAGGCAAAGACAAGCAAGCCGCGGAGAGAAGAGCTCACCTCGATGTTGTGCATGGCGTCCAGGGCTTCACTCAGGCAGCTCATGGACGCCTTCACCTTGGCTGCAGCTATCTGCACCCCCTGAAGCACCACAAATACCATTTTGATACTCTAGGGTGTCAGCATCCGAATTACTTTGCAAGTGGGCACCAGTGCATTCCCAGGGAATCAGGGTTCCGAAGACACCAACAACTGCAGTAGCAATGGGCAGCGCACACAAGAACACTATCATGTACCGAGTGCAATCAATTACGTTTGAAACATGCTACAGATCAGGCAAATGCACTTCTCACCTGTGTGTACTGTTGCAATGGGTGCTGAGAGCTCACAGGGTTCCCCTGAACCAGCAGCATGAGAGCTCACTTACTGGGCAGCACCGAGAGTATGAAGTCATCGTTCGACATTTGCATTGCTGCCTGGTGTTATTCAAAACATCATGACAGGCCCCTGTCATCCCTCCGACACTCTCTCTCTCTCTCTCTCCAGAGTGCATGGAGCACTCCCTTGCCTAACCCATATTTCTGAAAAAAGGGTAACATCAAATGGAGCTGTCCCCTGTACAGTGTTTGGACTGCCTTTTGCATTATAAAACATATTTGCCCTGTCGACTTTGACCTGACCAGGCCTATCTTTGCATCCCTTCTTTGCCTGACACATGAATTAGTCCGCTCAATACTGGGGAGGTGCTCGTCAATGTAAGGGCGCCTGATATGGCCTGCCCACATTCAATCTGAGGGCTCAAAATCGAGGCTGGGGAGCTCGGAGAACTAGAACTGTGCCGAGGCGACAAAATCAGATTTCTATTTCTAATTTTTAAACATAGACAAGACCCATGTGCGGACCATCTCCAGCCTGCAGGACAATTTGGCATTTTAGTGTCCAGCTGTTGATTAAAAATCCCTTCCAAGGATTGCGCACCAGGAGCATGGCTGCAGGGGGGATATGAAGTGGGCTGCCAAGGGGCGATGGGTCAATAGCCGGGGTTGCGCGCGCCTCTTGCCTCGGGGAGTTGGTAGGGAAATATGTAACTGCCCGGGGTGACTGCTGCAAGCCTGCCCTGGCTGCTGCAAGGGGGTTGCCCACCAAAGACGCCGCCTGATCAGGGGCCCCTGCAAATTCACACAGCATGACTAATTGCCCGTCATCCCATGATCGTGCAATGCACAACTTTGCCTGGCCATGCCATGTGCTGCCCTAGACAGATGTGGAACCACAGGAAGCCAGACCGCGGCAGACTCCTTTTACTTGTCATCCGATCTTCACAGAAGGATGCCAAAGTCCTAAAGAATGTTGACATAACGGGATATTGTGATTGGTGAGTAAGTAAAGAGGAACTCACGCGCTGTGTTGACTGTGAGGGGTGCAGGGGTGTTGGATGTGGGCTGTCCAGTCAGCATCCCATGGGAATGCTGAGCTGCTGAGCCCTGCAGCCCCCCAGACGCTGACCTCTGCTGCGCATCCTGCGAGCATGAACGCACTTCTTGATAGGACAATTCAGGGCCGAGCATTCTCCATTCTGCAGCCATGTGCCCCACAAATGAGTGGATACCTCTTCCGTACAGACACCCCTAATGCCGCCCAGAATTGAACATGCTTGTTCTCAAGGATTTTAATCTGATGAGCAACACTGAAAGGGTGGGCAACACAGAAATAGATCAGTGTTATGTTGAGCAGAGCTTGCAGTGAACGGGTGTGGGCCCTCACATAGAGCTCAACGATCTTTCTGGACCTCTCCGATCCGATCATCGCGTGAAGATCCAACCCCCAGTTGCGCCGCTCCTCTGCAGCCAGGCCCTGCAAAGACGCAGCACACAGCTTTGGTTTTCAAAAATGTAATGCATTAGTGGGCTTCCACAAGATCTCTCTAATAA
>JADEYI010000148.1_pt1 | contig 131591 bp, 157 predicted proteins | sample 8542331 | NCBI WGS metagenome assembly JADEYI01 (sample SAMN16510988, study PRJNA670497) | mine drainage metagenome | isolation source: biofilm near Copperflume 1 | place: Germany: Marsberg coppermine Kilianstollen | collected 2018-02
CTGCCGTGGCGGCGGCGGCGGCCGGCGCGGCCGCGGTATTGCCTGCTGCCGGCACTGTCAGCAGGAGAGCGTGCTGGCCGCCGAACTCAAGCTGTACCACCTTTCGGCCGCTGAAGCGCTTGGTCTCTGCCAGCATGTGCGGCAGCTGCGGGCCACCAAGAGGGAGTCAGTAATTTCAGACATAACACTGAGCTTTCAGTTCCACTGTATAGCTCATTGAAGTACTGCCAAACCTATGGAAAGTGGGTTCTGTGACTGCTGACACTAGAAGGTCTCTTTGATGCAAGACATCCTGTTTTCTACAATAAATGTGTGCCGCTAGATGAAGATCACCACAGGTGCATGTATTGCATCCCATGAAGCAATGAGTATGATTCCAAATTCACAGATGTGTGGGTGTGTGGGGAAACAAGTGAGTACCTCTTCATCGCCATCGTCGTTGCCCTTGCCCAGCTGGCTGTTGGTGCCAAAGCCCCACATCCACGCCTTGCCGCTGCCGTCAAACGCCCCGCTCACCGCCAGCCCTGGCCGCACCGCCGATCAAAGCAGTTAGTGCATTGCGACACAGCCTTGCAAAGTGTGCTCATGCCCCTGCCCACCTGCCCACTAATCCACTGCCTAGTCTGGCAGTGTCACGGCAGACAGCAGCGAAATCCTGAAGAAGCATATCAAGCGGCACACCTACCGGAGGACAGGTAGGATACTAGTCCATCGTAGTCCTGCCTGTCATGAAGATGGAAGTGCCAGTCGACATCACAGTCCAGCCTATTCAGTAGCCTCAGCGTGTTCTTCTCCCTCTTCACAGATCAGATCGCCACAGCCAAAATTTCAACTACACAACTCTGATCACCCCATATGCCGCTTGAGAGTTTAGCCCATGCAGCAAACACCCAAGCAAAAGAAACACAACAGCACAGACGGAGCAACCTCGTTTCTGCTTGACTCATTGTTCAGATATACCGTAGTGACCAATCTAGACCCCGCACAAAACAATTGTTTTTGAGCTCGCGGGAATAAAAAATATCATACTTCGTCAGCGGGAAAGCCCTGTGGGAACCTGTTTAATATCTCAATAATTTTAAAGTTCGGGGTTTAGACTGGTCTTTACGGTACAGTGAATTACAGTCATCTGCCCAATGCAGCCATACAGACTCCCGTGGCTAATCTTAGTAAATTTTGTAAAAATATTAGGGTTTAGGGTTTCAGTTAATTTGATATCGGGGTTTTAGGGTTTCAGATCATATCGTGAAATAGACGCTCACCTGCTGCGAGGCCGGCAATGCCGCCAGCATTTTCAATCTCCACAGTCCCAGGCTCGGGGACGGCTTCGTCCGACGCAATGTTGAGCCCCGGGCGGCCGAGGCGGCCGTAGGTGGGCCGCCCGGTGCTTAGTAATTCACCCTGAGCGGTCAGGAAAAGGGTGTGGTGCTGCCCCGGTCTGACCAGCGTTACCTCCCTCCCCTCCAGCGCTTTGACCAGCACTGGACCAGGGACCGGCACCTGCAATGAACAGATTGGCCTCAAAATACAGCACTATTAAAATTTAGACAGGAGGCGCTGATTTTGAAAGGCACACAACTTGACGAATGCAGTGCTGCGCCCTGGCAAGAGTCTTTGCAATAGAGTACCTCACTGTGGGTATTTGGTCCCCACACACCATTAAAGGCACCCATCCTCACTCCCTTGTCTGCAACTTGTCAAACCTGCCGTGTGCATTGCTCACCGATGCAGGAAGGGGGCAAGTAGTTAGCTGCCAGGAGCAGACTACGAGAGGTGCACTGCCAGAGAGGCCGTTGAAGTTTCGCAGTGTAATGTTGCAGGGGTGGCTTGTGATGTCCTAGAAGTATGGTCATGGGAATGGCGTGGGCAGACAAAAACACCTGGCCGGGCAGGGCGAGCTGGCCGTAGTTGTTGAGGCCCCAAGCGAAGACATGGCCGCCCGCCGCCAGCGCAAAGCTGCTGTACGTGCCGCACGCAAAATCCTCCACCTGCGCCAGAAACATGCACATAAAGTCCATTGTTTCTCCCCCGCGTCTTAGTGTGCATACATCGGCGTTTGCTGCGGCAAGTGCAGCTGCTCAGGCTGTCAAATAGAGACACTGGCCAGGCTGTGCAACACCACGAGGGTCGCTCAAGAGACCTGTACATTCAGGTTCACTGAAAGGAGCGGCAATGCATGAACACACCTCGGCGATCCCACATGACAACCTCCCAACAAAACCTCGAGCAAGGGCGAATCCCAGTAGAATTGCCCCTGATACGCAGAGACACTCTTGCACGGCACAGGTGTTCCTATTGCAGTATCTATCCTGATTGAGGATTCCAAGTTAGTTTTTAGACGCAGGTTGCTTGGCAGCACCTTGGCGACGCCGATGTTGCGGATGCGGCGGGTGAATGAGACGGGGTGCGGGCGCAGGAGTGTATCCTTGAGGTTGCGCATGCGGCTGCCCACTCTGCCCAGCTGCCCCTGCTGCCCATTGCCCCATGACATCAGCGCGCCGCCGCGGGTCAGCGCCATCACGTGATCCGCGCCTGCGTTTTCAAAATCAAACTTGGATTCCGAGCGTAGATACATTTTCTTTTGCAGTTCGAGGACTACAGAGCAATCTATCAGGGTAGGGAGTTGCATGGTGTGGAGCTGCAATGGCAATATGCTGCCAGATGAGTATTGTCGCAAGTTTCTGGCAACACAGGTGATTATGCTGACTCTTGACAATGTCGGTGCATCTTCCGCCACCGAGGCAAGCCGTTGGTAGACCCACCCAAATTGCAGTGACACCGCAAGCAGGCGATACTCTAGGACAATCTTGCATTTTTCTTTGGACCTCAGGATAACAACTAGGTCCAGAACCAGGTGGGAGGAGGCACCTGAGGCGATCTTGAGCGCCTGATCATCCGCGGTTGCAGGCTCGTGCACGAGGGTGGGCAGCAGGGCGATGCGCTCGGAGGGTGAGAAGCCGAGCACGCCAGAACTGTCGCGGAAAGTACCCCACGCCCATATGGCGCCCTGCTGAGTCAGCGCCACCGTGTGGCTGTCGCCTGCGCGCAGGGGCACAGAAAAAGAGTCATGGGGTACCGCTTTGCAAAAGAATATAGCACCTCAGATCCACAATGTGTCAACAATGCTTCACAGCCAATCAAAGCTCCTTGCCATCTGACAGAGTTGTCATGAGCCAGGGGCAGGAAAGGACTCCTTAGCAATTTCTCTTCTTTACTTGCATTCTCATCGTGTCGACATCTAGGGGTGCACATCAATATAAAGAGGGCGAATGAAGGAAGATTGGGTCGGGCAGCATACCAGCAGAAATCTGGACGACCTTGCAGTGGGTAGAGGGGATGCTGACAGGGCCCCAGGTGTTGGCGTCCGAGGCGTTCCCTTTTGCCAGTCCTGACTCTTCCCACAGCTCCCCACCTGCGCCATTAAAAACAGTCTCAAATTTGCACTCGTATGGGAAGATCTTTTAGTATCAAGACCCCAAGACAGAGGACAGCTAAGGGCGTTTATGCTATTCTTTAAGGCTTGGCATTCAGCCTGGGCACGGGCATTGGCAGCTTGCAATAGAGCTCAAGACGCAACATGGGCATCAGACTCAAGGTCACAAGAGTCCCGTGTATAATACATCGTTCAAGTTTCCAGCCCTGTGAGACTTGACCATGCATGCATGCCAGCATGGCAATGGATCGATCACTGGCAGTCAAATCCCACAAAGCTGCTGCAAAAGGCCTGAAGGCTAAGTATAAGTATAAATGTTCATGTTCACCTGTCTCGCGTCCCAGAGCGCCTTCATCATTCACCCCCGTGGTCCAGACCTCCCCCTCAGGGGTGAGCGCCACGCTGTGCATGCCCCCCGCCGCCACCTGGACCACCTGCAGCCGACGGCGTTCCCTCTCATGACGAACATCATCTCCTCCATTTCGATGTTTGACAGCAAATGGCAAACATGTCTCATGGCAATTCCTTGAAGCTGGGAGCCTTGAGCAAACACACATGGGTTCCCCTCATATCACACGGATAGCCTGAGGTCTTGGCAACAGAGCTTGCCTTTTGCATACCAATTTGGTCTGCACATTCAACAAGGGGAGCAGTGTCTCACAGGCCTGTGAAACTCCTCGTCCTCCATGTAAGTCTGTTGGCCAGTTGCCTCGCAAGAAGCACGCGCTTGCCTAAGGATATCAGCAGTGCTGCAGCAAAGGCACTGGTGACACAGAGGAATCCCGTGGGTAATTTTAACCATTCCTCCTATAGCCAAAGGGACACACCAGCTTGCAGCTACTTCCTTGGGGACAATCTTACGCACGTCGCCCCTTCAAGAATTTACCAAGCTCACACTCACCAGCTTGCCAGGAATTGGAGACGGCGCGGGCCGAGGTGCGTCCGCCACATCTTCCCCCTTGCCCAGCTGCCCGCAGTCACCATCTCCTAATACAAATATCTCCCCTGCCACCTACGCGCAGCCAGTGTCCCGTAATTACAAATACTGTGATCCCCTTCCACAAGGCAAGCTACAACTCCACTATTTTTGAGGGGGTAGGTGTGAACCCAGACGAAGATGATGTAAACAATGAAGATTACAAGACCAGGCTGCTAGCTACAAATTCAGAAAGAGGTGGCTCACTCTGGGGACTTTGGCTGACAGCTCCCTAGGACTGCCATGCGTAGCCAAGACTCTGCTAACCACCACTGGAACAGGAAGTGTAAATCTTCTTATACAACATCAGTTGTATGCTCACGCGCAGGTTGTCGTTCTTCCCAATGCTTGTCTTTCAAGCCTCAGAGTGACTGCGTGCCCCATAGACCGAGCCAGGACTGTCTTTCAGCATCCCTGCCTTGAATGTCATCGCACCATCCAGGAACCATCTGGTTGCTAAAGGCCAGAGGTTTTCGAGATCAGCCAAAGGTCCACATTGGCCAGAAGAGTCCTCGTTGAATGTTTACTCGAAGTCATTTCTTGGACCCCCGGTGTCAATGGTATCAGTGCACATGTTCTGAAGGCTGCAAAAGTGGGGGACACAGGAGAGTCACTTGATCTGTGATCCAGGCCCAAAAAGGGCAGACTGATGCAATGTTCTCTGAGCTGTGGTGGACCATGTGTTGAGATGAACAGGTGCATGCCTTGAGGTGGGAAGGGTGCTCCACAGGCGGCAGGCCAGCCTCCTCCTGCACCACTGCCACAGGCGCCAGCTTGGCCCGCTTAGCTGAGCGCGCTGACGTGGCCGCCTTGTCAGCGCTGACATCAGCAGCAGCAGCAGCCGACGCGCGCCCCTTCCTCGCAGCCGCGGCCTTCGGCGCCGGCGGCTTTGCTGCTTTTACGGGCTTTGCCTCCTTTGCGGGCTTTGGCTCCTTTATGGCCGCGGCGGCACTCTTACGGCTCCTCGGTGCCGGCTCCTGAAGAACACCAGGGGCCAAGCTTCAGTCACAACATGCAAAAGCATGGTGGCCAGGATCATTGAGTACTTGAAATATATTGAATGGCATTTTTCCACTCCTCGGTCACGGTTTCCGCATGTCTCCAGTGGCCAGCTTGCAATCAAGACATAGACAAAAACGTTATCAAAACCGAGTCACTGTTGTAGACTTGAGATCGTTGTCGTGATGGATATATGGCTCTGATACTAGACAGTGTTTCATGGCCTGCCGAAGCTCGCAGAGTGGATGCAGGCACACAGGCATGAGTAACACCCAATCTTCCTGTGCCAGGGAGACATGCGGTGATCGCAAGTGAAAGGGGTGCACTTTGGCAGTGGTTGTAGTCTTCGTGGGCTTGGCAACGCTAGTCTTTCTCCGCTTGGGTGCAGCCAGCTCGGCAGGGGGGTCCTCAGGTGCTGCTTCTGCTGCAGCAGCAGCGGCCTTGCGCTTTGGAGCCATGGCAGGTGCGCACAGAGGGTGTCTTCTGCGAGCAGGCACCCATTTTTCAATGTCTCAAGCATTGGAGATGATCATCGAGGCCCTGTTTTACCAAGTGGCCATGTGCTGACGACATACAGAATAGCTCCAAGTCGCTGGCTGGAGAGAGAGAAAAGTCAGTAAAAGTTGAGACAGACTTAGTACCTCATTTCTCACGCGCAGAGCGTCATGTGACCCCGCTGTGCCCTAAATGGATTGTGACACAGGCATCCAACATGAGCGATCTGGGGACCAGCATGTCAAAGCTACGTTCTTCAATCAGGGAAGCTTTCCGGAATGACTAGTATCATATAGATACACGGCTTTCGTACCTTGTATCCCAGGAAAAGCCGCAGGTCCCTCAGATGTGCTGATGATAAGTTCACCAATCAACTCCCCGGCCCCGTCCCCGGAAATGCGCTCCCTCGATATTTTGCGATCGAATGCTCCAGAAGAGACTTTGCTAGTGCGTTTGACAACAGAGGTGGGAATCTTGTCATTGAAGATCCAGCCCAAAAGGCTCTCGATTTGGCATGTGATGTGCAGGGGGATACGCGTAACGTCGCCTCGGCTTAAAAGGGGCATGCGAAGATTTGGATGAGCAGATCTGCTGCGGGTAACGTTGTGATTGGCTGCGAGCAGGCGACCACAGCGAACGCAGTTACTGTCAGATTGGATTGCAGGTGCATTCCTTTCGTGAAAGAAATCCCAGGGAGCAGCAGTTGCCCGCGATGGCAGCCACCTTCACAGCTCTCAACGCAGCCCCGGCATTCCTGACCGGCAGGAAGGTGGTGAGCAAGGCTCGCGCGGGTCCTGCTCCCCGATCCACCTTCCAGGTCTCGGCAGCAGCTTCACAAGGCAGACGCCTGTGGGCTCCCGGTGCGTTGCTCAGCTGTCCTAGACAGCTGTGGCGCTGTTCGAGATCGACAGCTGATCGACAGGAGATAGGAGTGCTGCAAAAATTTCGTTTCCACAACCTAGGCTTGCATGCAGATGCAGTGATTGATATGAATTGACAATGTTGTCAATACGCCGAGGCACTAGAGTCTCCTGCTGAGTTGGGGGTCTTCCGAGGTGGATAAGATTGAGGTCTACCCACGCAAAGGGAGACTTTTAGTCTGCATTCAATTGATCCGATCTTTGAGTTAAATCTCAATGCGTATTTTAGTGTAGTGTGTGAGGTTCGCGTCCATCTAAGAAGACCAATTCTGATTGCCTCGCTCGAGGACCTCACTTGACCCATGTTCTTATCTGGGCTGCAGGTGTGGAGGCCCCATCGTACCTGAATGGCGAGCTAGCAGGAGACTACGGCTGGGACCCCCTCGGCCTGGGTGCCAAGCCCGAGGCCCTGAAGTGGTGCGTCCCTGGACACTGCCTGTCTCCATTGTTCCTCACATTGCCACTCAACAATTAGCTCATTCCAAGGAGCTGCAGTGGCCCCCTGTGGTGCCTGCGTCCTATTCAGACATCTCAAGTATGCACATGCTGCTTTACTGGGGCAAACGCGAGGCACTGTCTCCAAGGCCCCTGGGCCATGGCACATGCAAGGATGCTGACGGGATGGCATCTGTGGTGTGCGCGCAGGTACAGACAGGCAGAGCTGGTGCACGCGAGATGGGCGATGTTGGCAGTTGCTGGCATTTTGGCGCAGGAGATCGTGAAGCCTGGTGTGTTCTTCTACAACGCCGGCCTGCCCGAGAACCTGCCCGGCATCAACTTTGGCGGCCCAGAGGGCAAGGTGGGCTGCCCAGCTCAGGGACTGAGAACGGAACAATACTCAATCTGAGAGTCCCACCCCAATTTGAAAAGCGTGCAATAAAGTTCAGAAGGAGTGCCCCTGTTTGACCCTGGGCAGCTTTGCGGAGGGGGCTTGGGAAGCTGTGCAGCATGGAGTGGGTTTGTGAGGATATTTGATGGACCATCTCATGAAGGAGCCTTGTATGCAACTGTCCTGCTTCCATCTATCAACAACTACTCAGAAACTCATTGGGATGCAATCAGCAAATTTGGCATGGAGCCCATAACTCACCGCAGCATGCTTTTGAGCGCATGAGATGTTCCTGTCTGGCAAAGGAAAAGTGCTTGCCGCGATTCACAGACGTGGGTGGTCAATTGTTCCTAGTCAGCTGGTGCTTCCAGGTGAACTTGGGCGGTCTCTTGGCGTGGGAGTTCCTTCTATTCCACTGGGTGGAGGTCCGCCGCTGGCAGGACATCAAGAAGAAGGACTCTGTCAACCAGGTGAGCCCATTTTGACATTCCCAAGTGCATTTGTAAGGAGACTGGTGGGCAAACATGTGCAGCCAAGGATGTGCAGACTCGACAGCTGCATGCAGTCACCCTTTGCTCCTTCAGCCTCCGTTAGGGGGGATGGCGTGATGTGATCACGGTCTTCGCGTCTTGATCCAAAGATCTGCGTAAAGCCGTGCTGGATATGTTAACGTAGATGTAAAGCTCATGCCCCTTTTTCCCGGAAGGGCGGTGGTGGGCGTTCACCAGTGGAGGGTCAATCTTAAACAATAGATCACAGCTCCAAGGTTATGTTCACTTGGTGCTACTGCGTATGTGTCTTTGCTGCGCATCTCACAAGCGATGGCAGTGGCCGGCTCACTGCAGCACACCTGTAAACGAGTCATACTAAGATCTAAAAGACGAGCTGAAAGAAAATCAGTATGGGCGCACTTGAGTGCTTCGAGGGTCATTTGGCCGGTGGAAGGGCAGCAATGACGGGTATAAAAGGGAGGCCAACAGGGAGCTGAGAGATAGGGTGCCATGCAATCACTGTCATGCACACTGTACGAACACAACCACTCCAATGTTGGAAGCTGAGAGATCCAGTTTGTTCGGTGCAGGATCCTATCTTCAAGGGCAACAAGGTGCCCAACCCTGAGCTCGGGTACCCCGGCGGCATCTTCGACCCCTTCGGCTTCTCCAAGGGCAACTTCAAGGTACATTAGTCACTATTAGTGGCCAGATTACTCAACAACAGTCATCATATGTCAGTATAGCTGACTGTTGATTGTTCTCGTCGCTATGTAGCAACCCGGCACACTATCAAGCACCAGCCTCGCAAGCATCACAGTAATCAGGACTGCCTCAGTGTGACCCAGGCAGGACTTATATGCACGTGTGCTAATTACTTTTTTTTGTTGGGTTTAATATGTACTCCCCAGTGGCTGAATATAAAGGAACAGGCACTGTTATTCTGTATGGGTGTCAGTGAAATTACTGACGGCTTGTGTCTGTGTGTTTCCACAGGAGGTGCAGACAAAAGAGATCAAGAACGGGCGGCTCGCGATGGTTGCCTTCGTGGGCTTCATCATCCAGGCACAGGCAACCGGACAGGTACTCTTCATTACATTCCTGAGTTGATTTCTCATTCTTGCTGGCTTGCTGTGCTCGTATATATCTTCTCTTGCTCCTGAGACCATGCTAGGGAGGCTCCATTGGTGACCTTTGTGACAGTGCGGTTCTGGCTCTGGCCAGGCCTTGCCAATCATGATTTGAGTGATCAAGTTCTGCAATGATAGATCTGAGGTCATACTATGCCAGCTTCGGCACAAGAGCCGGCATCTTGCAAACTTACTGCTGCTGCTGCAGCAGACATCGATGCCTGCAGTACTGAGAAGGCTGTGCTGTCATTTGCAGGGCCCGCTGGCCAACTTGGGCGCCCACCTGGCGAACCCCTTCGGCAACAACATCACCAAGAACATCGGCACATGCGCCATCCCCTCCTCAGTCGACGTCCAGGGAATCACCATCCCTCTCACATGCCTCTGGCCCGGCCACCAGTAGGCGGCGTTGCCTTCGCCCGCCCGCCAAAACAGGCGCCTGGGGGGTCCTGCCACCATTGCGCTGCGTGCCCTCCAGCCTCCTTGCCAAATCAGGCGCCTGGGGGGTCCTACCACCGTCAGGCGGCGTCGCGTCTTTCCTGCAGCGGGACCTGATTGGGGAATATCCGCAACAACCTTGGACTAGCCTGGCAGTGCAGGTTGATGTTTGCATCGTGAATGCATGCATGCGCAGCGCGCTGCTGCACCGTGGTATCTGCGCTCTTGAGAAACGCTTGCTAGCAGTTCAGGCTGCATAGCTCGGCACGTCTGGGGTTTGTTGCAAGATGGAAAGGCTGATCATGGGTAGAGCATCGTGCTGTTCTCTTCTGGGGATTCTTTGAGGAGAAGGGTGCTCAGGCATTAGCGCAGAGGCCTGACTCTGCTGCAAATGCTTGCATCGAGTGCCACCGTTGCTTTTATGGGCCTGATGATATAAATTTAGCAGTTTTGCTGCACCAGGCAAATAGCGTCAAAACGATGCTGCACCTATTGCTGTCGACAGGGAGTGAGATCCCTTGCTGTCACCAGACTACACTACCTTCAGCTACTGTACTGGGAAACCATTCCTGCGCCATTTTTTGTGGGGTCCATTCATGCCGTGCATGGCGGTGTTAGGGTGGGCATTCCTTGCTCTGTAGCATTGTCACGCAAGACGTATATAGAAGTGCTGAGAATATCAACGTTGTAAGCAACGAAGACTCGCCCTGTTGCCACAGTACTGCCATAGATTCTAGAAGTACTTGCCCGCTGTCTTGCAACATGCATATGTGATGCTCTGTACCCATGGCATGCACTCAGTGCATATGCAATTGCAACTCACCTGAAGCTTGGTTGCAGGTTCCATGAAACCCCTTGCATGGTCAAGCGTCTGCATTAAACTCTCAAAGGGAGATAGAGAAGAGGAATTTGATAGATATATGGGAGAAAAAGGCAAGTAGCAGCTTTGAGGGGTAGTGCAGAAGCATGCCAGACCTGTCCCAAATATCCAGGCCTTGCTGCATGCGATCTCCCAATGCAATGAGCACTGCATCGCTCTGTAGCCTCAATGCTGCCCATCGGGCATGCTGATACTTCGCCGTGGCCTCATACACTGCCCTAGATCGTCGGAAAAATCGGTCGCTACTGAACGCCTCTGTTTCAGCGGCACTGAGCTATTGAACACCCTTCATTTGAAAATATACGATGGTCAGTGGAGGACTGTCTGAATCAGTGGTATCCATTGAAACACCACAAACCCATATTGAATCAGTGTGATGATCACTTGTGGATGAACCTTTTGCATGGCATAGAAAATGTGAGCTTGCCACGCAGCAGTGAATAAAAGGGCCCCGTTCATATCGCCTTCATCTGCATTCAAATCTGGTTTGTGTTCAGTGAGCACCAAAATGCAGTTGCATGGAATGAGCTACATACCACCGTGGAAGCTGAAGGAAGGTGCGGATCCATAGCGTGGTTGTGTTCTGGAAGAAAACCTGCCATGTCTGGGGTGGAGTGTGACCTCCTGCCTTGCAGGCTAGATGCAAGATCGGCTCTAGTATCTCTTTCTGGATCTATATCTCCTCCCGTAGCGACCTTTGACGCCGACGATGTGCCGTTGCCTTGCCCCAGTGAGAGTGAGGTTTCACTTGAGGACGCAAAAGGACTTTGCTCCGACGGTGCGAACGAAACATCTTGACCGGCCATCATGCCGGTTGTTAGAGCCTTCAATTCCCTTATACACAGTCGGGAATGCGAGACAAGACCGAGATCCTAGGTGAGGCCCAACTATCCACGCATCCACTGCGAGGAATCTTTGAACCCACGGAGGTCCATTGCTGAAGAAATGCAGTCTCAAATCATGGTGTGAGCGATGATAGACTCAACTCGAAGCGGGTAGTGGCTTCTTAAGCTCCCATATACATCTATGTACACTTATGTCAACCCTCGATATTCGTCTTGGGGCCGAAACGCCAGAAATCTCTGAAAATGATCCACCATTTACTTCTGCATATGTCCACAACAACCAATGTCGGAAATCGAGGAGCGTACAAAGTGACTTTGCCTCAGATTTGTCACTACAATGGGCAGAGAGAGGTGCCACATAGCCTCGGAAGCTTCCCATCATTTCTAAGAAGCTGCCCAACTGGCACTTCGAATTCGGGCAGTTTGGGCACCGAGATCCGTGGGACTTCAGATTGGGAAAGAAATTCCCAAACTTTGGCCCAGATCGCTGTGAAGAACTTGTCCGCCCCTTCAAATCTGTGCTCTGCGATATTTTCGTCATGAATCTGACACCAGGCCCAGGAATTGACGTCCGATTGATCCCCATGTTGACCCCTGAAGTTTTGCAAGCTCTGAGACCCTCGCTCTACGAGCCAGGTCGACCTCCCATCTCCCGCAAGACGTGAAATGTATTTTTTCAATGTTTCATTATCTGAAATCCATCACGGCAAATTCAAATGACAGCTTATTCCTGACAAGTGTTGCATGCTGTTCCAGGGATGAGTCTTCCTCGATCCCATGAATGTGGAATGTTCAACAGACCTGGTGATGACTTTTCTCGAGGAAAATGCTCGTACTGTGCCGCAATGGCCATCAGCTCTGAAGAACGCAGCGGTGCTATGAAGACTGTCATTGAAGGCGAACAGCTGCAACTGGGAATGATGCAGCTGCTGCAAATAACGCGTCTCTTCTCAGGAAGGCAAGAAGACTACGACAACATGGTGAAGGTAGAATTTTTCGCTTTGATACGTTAAGCGCACCGTCTGACAGTCTTGCACAATGTAAACCCATGTGACCAACAATGCGTTGTGTGGGTGCCCTGCAGTGCCTGGTCAAGCTATCCAAGATATGCCTCCTGCAAGGTAAGAACTCTTCACTTCAAAGTTTTAACACACCAGCTGACAAAGGCAGTCTCCTAGTCCTGTGACAAACATGTGCATTGTGTGGGTGCCCTGCTTCAGATTCCTGGTGTCCAAGGATCGACCATGACATCAGAATGCTGGTCAAGCTGTACGCCAACTTAACTTCGCCGAATTTCCCCCTCACCGCGACAGGTTTACATCCTTCCAATACTTGATTCTCGCACTCCTGAGCAGTCCCTCTTGTATAGGGGGACTGCTCAGAGCATTTAGAGGCATGTGCTGGCGCTCAGTAGTCCAGCGCTGTATTTTGCCTGCATTGGCTGCCATCTGCTTCCTTGCATGTATCAGACAGTTGCTAACTCCGCTGGTAACACCATTTGCAACTTGCACAAGCATCTACTGTGCATGGGTACCTGACATCAGCTGATAGCTGGCCTGGCCTGTCTTTGCATCCTTATTTTGCATGTCATGTACTAAATTTGCTTCACCTAGGGGTCAAGCTGGTGCCTCAGGATCCAGTGGATTCCATAATTGCCCGGACCCTGGCTCTGCAGGTGGAGTGTACATCATTCCAGAGCTGAGCTACGAGGATGCATCCACCCGGGAGCGCATTACAGACAAGGCCATACGCATAAACAGTGCGATGCAGATGCTGATAGCACTGCCCCTCTTTTCGTTGAAGGAGATGATCGTGACATCTCTGGAGGCACAGCTCTTGCTCTTGTGGCCCTGGAAGCCCTCAAAAGGACCGATGTTGACTGGGACAGCATACTGCAAAGGTATACTCTCTCCTTTTCAAATCACCATTGCTTGAACTCATCACAGTCATGTACAGCATGATGTGTGAGACCTGATAGTGCCTGTGTTCAAGTTCCCCTGATCGAATTTGCTTGTCAATGCCTGAATTGCACCTTTGCAAGCTTGCTGCCATGCACGCCAGGAAAAATTCGCATAGAGCCTCTATGATGCAGATAGCATCTTCCCGCAGCGTCATCAGTGCAATGAGACTTCTCGTTGCATCTCAGTTCAACGCATCTCAATCCGAGATCAAGAGGATTGCATCTTCCTCTCAGAGACTCTCTTCCTGGTCCAGGCACGGACTGACAGCGGTCCAAGTGGAGACAGTGATGCGCATGGCCCTCGCCCACGGCCTTACACTGTTGGGGAACCGGGATGACCTGCCCTCACGGATAAACTCCAGGGTGGTCTCAGACAGGGGCAGCAACGTGCGGAGGATGAAGGAAATCAGTCCCAGTGAAAATTGGCCCTGGACCAGTCACTATGCGGCCAGTTACCAATTGAACATAAAGCGCGACCCCGTGCAAGCCTACCGGGTACAGTACCTAGCCCAAGCTCAATTTCATTGCCGTGCAACAGTCATGAAAATTGGAATCCTGTAGTATGCCCCTCTGCGCGTTTGGCGCTTGTCTGCAAGTGACCTTCTGTTTTGTACACGTTCAAAGATGACTGCATGTTGGCATGCAGCCATGCATGCGGGTCATACTCTTCCTCTGCAGTGTGACTGATACAAAGCACTGGCACGAGCGCCTGTGATAGGTGCACATGTTCTTGTGCTGCCCATCCCAAGCATTGCACTGGGAGTGCGGATGATACCGAAAATGTCAACGTTTGCTGCAGGAACTCTTGCCAGGGCTGAGATGGGCTGACGAGCAAAACAATGAGCTCAAGGCGACCCCCCTACGTTTGATGCAGTGCCAGCTGATGCTCATCAATGGCAGCCGGCCAGACAAGAGGATTCAAGTGTCGACCTTCCTCGAATGTGCCAAAAAGGTGCGATGTGTGCACTGTTTTGTGGTGCCACATGCACCTAAAAATCCCAAATCTAAAGGAATGACATTGACGTCTTCCGCTGGTCCTTGCCTTTTGTGTGAGACGGATGGCTGGCCCTGCACAAGGGGCACGCCTGTGCAATTGCAACTACACCATCAAGCTGGCCAATATTGATACTTGGAGATATTAATAGCAATCCAGCCCTGCTAGGAGCTGGGAACCTTGAGCTGCCCAGGTCGCAGCAAGGGCATCCCCATCGAGGCACAGTGCGAAAATTGGCCACTGTGATGAATGTTGCCGTCACAGAATGCGCCAATCATATCAAGATTCCACTGTATCAAAGTGGTCATTCATAGTCGTGCCAGGATGCCAAGAAGTCATTGGTGGGCAGGCCAAGGATGGCGTGAAACTGCTCGACAGCTGGGGCGAGTTCCGCTGCAGAAAGACTGGGATCCTGCTGCCACTGCACGTCAAGTATCTGACAGAGGCTGACGGCTACTGGATCACCCTGGGAATGGCAGCGCGGATGAAGGACAGCGTCAAGCTTGACCCCTCCTTTGCAGACAGAGAGCTTCCTCGATTCACGCAGCAGGAATGCATGGAAGCACTCGCATACGTTAGGTGAGCAGCTCTGCTGAGTAACCCAGTCACTCCTGATAGCTCTTGGAATTCAAGTGAGATGTCTCTATGACAGCATGCCGTGCCTTGCCAACCCTCACATATACAGCAAAGCCATGCTTTTCACCGATGCGCTTGAACCTTTTTACATGATTTAGCGCGAATGATCCCAAGACTTTCCAAAGCTTGTACTGAGGAGGTTTCTGTCCACATGCTGCGTTTATCTGGACAAAATCACTCCAGAAACACTTTTCAAGGATATTTTGAGCACACCATATGCGGAGGATCAACATGGATGGTGATACTATGCAGATGCAACAACTGCCGGGAGCACAATCACAAGCTGCAGCTCTGTCAGCGCTGCAAGCGTGCCACGTACTGCGACAGGAACTGTCAGAGAAGGCACTGGGTGAGCACGCATAAGATGGAGTGTATTCCAGCAGCCTAGAGGGATGTCGTGCTTGTTGGAGAACGACTGCAGCTTTCCGAGTTGATGTCGGCTGGTTTTATCATGAGAAGGCTCAATACTGAGCACTTGCCTGGGAAAGCATAGCGCAAGATGTGAGTGCACTGCGCGAGCAGAAGATGAACCTGTGCTGGTGGCAGAGCTTGCAGAGCTCAAGTTTCTGGGAAAATTTGAGCTTTGCAAAGCAACCTTTTGTTGCAGAGTTGTGCCTCGGTGAGGCTCATGATCAGTGAGCAGCTGAGGAGACTTGCGCATGACCAAGCCTTCAAGCATTTGCTTGTTGTTGTCTCTCAAGCTGAGAGTCTCAATATTTTATTTTGATTGTTTTCGATTTTGCAAGAGGAGCAGGAGTGTACACATCGCTAAATAGGCCTATTTGCCCTAGGGCATGAACATGTTCAGTATATAATAATACATATTCTGTTATAAGCACAGCTATCCTGGATCCTCCAATGGTGGTGTCATCAGGCTGTGCGCTGCGCCTAGTAGGCGGCCACTGGCCCAGTGGCATGGCCTCTGAGGACAAGATCCCCAGGCTTGGCTTGCACACAGAAATGGCTGAGACAAGATCAAATGAGATAAATCGCGTTCACGTGCATGCCAGCACAGGGCTACATGCTTGTTCGAAAGAAGGAGAAGAAGAAGGAGACCCTCTGCGAGGTGACCAAAACATTTTGGCAATGGGTACAGCACAGTTGATGCTTCTGAGAAGCCAAGGCTGCCCAATCTGCCCGCTCTGGGCAGCCCTTGCGTTGTCTTGCATGACCTGCACAACTTGGATCGGAGGACAATAATAAGGTTCCAAGACATCGCAAGCAAGTCGAGACTTTTAGACTGTAGCCTGCAGTACCATGATGGCCGTAACCATAGATAACTCGTTGTCAATTCTTGAGATCCTGCGAACCCATGACCCCTTGAATAACGAGCCAGGTGGACATATCTAGTCCCAAAACACGCGTACATTAATACTTTGAATGGCTGAAGGATGATAGGTCTTGTAATGTGAAAGGATGAAGAAAGCTCGAGCTTGATTGTGTGGAGTGTTGATTCTCTGAAAATTCATCCGACATTTTGTTGAAGTGTTATTGCTTCTCCAGGAATGGATCTTCCTCGTTCCCACAAATGTGGGATCTACGGCAGGGAAAGGGATGCAATTCCTCGTAAAAGGTGCTCATTCTGTGCCGCTTTGGCAACTAGCCCTGACGAGCGAACATATGGAATGAAGGCAATCATCGAAGGCGAGCAGCTGCAGATGGAAATGCTAGAATTGCTGCGATGTACGCGTCCATTGTCAGGATTGGAACAAGATTACAATAACATGTCAAAGGTGGGTGTCTGGACTCCACTTTGTCAAGCACACTATACGGCAAAGCAGTCTCTCATCAATTGATTCCCTTGTGAGGAGTATGTATGCTATGTATGATTGCTGTGTATGGGTGCTTCCTGCAGTGCCTTGCGAATCTATTCAACATCTGCCTCCTCCAAGAAACCTGGTTCCCAAGGGTCGACCAAGACGTCAGGATGTTGCTGAAAACGTTCACCAGGATGCCGCTTACAGTGGCAGGTTGGCAGTCTTCAAAGACCTGTTGTTTCCACTTGTTGTGTACACTTCGGATTGAAGATGCCCATCTTGCCCGTTATGTGCCTCCCTGCATGCGCCAGAGAGTTGTCCCAACCGCTTTCACTGACAGAAGCTCAAATGCAATCATCTTGCATGCGGGCAACTTTCATCATAGAGCACATGCCAATCATGATTTCCTGGGCCCTGGTTTCTAGGTGGGGCGTACCTTCACCCGCAGCTTGGCTACAATGACTCATCTATCCGGGAGCGCACTGCACAGAAGGCAAAGTTTATAAACACTACATTGCAGCTGTTGGTGGCTTTACCCATGATCTCATTGTGCCTGGACGATAACGCGACTTATGCAAGCATTGCTACTGCTCTTGTTGCCCTGGAGGCCCTGCAAAGGCAAGAAATTGACTGGAACACCAACTTGCAAAGGTGTGCTCTCCTTTCACACAATACCGGGGTGATCGCGATGGAGGGTCATGATGAGAAACACACTTGGGCACTCGTGCATTTGTCCATCGGTGATTAAGCTTGCGGATTGATAGTAGTCTAAGTCACACCTTTGCAAGCATGATATCAAGCGCACATATGAAGGGGAAACACATGCAAGTTCTTTGCTTCTTCTTGCAATGGCATATGCAAAGGTCTGCCGTTCAGGAATGCCATTCTTTGTCCAGGTTCGGGCTGACGGCGGTGAAAGCAGAGATGGTTCTGCGCATGGCCCTTGCATCGTCCCTCAACTTGTTGCCGCGGGAGGGTGATGTACCCTCGAGGGTGGTATCAAGGATGCGCGCAGACATAACCAACAATGTGCGCAGATTGAGGGAAATCAGTCCTACATCTCCCTTGACAAGCAGCTATGCCGCCTGGATGCAAATAAGCCAGAGCAACACTTTACAGGCCATGCAGGTGCAGTCACCAACTCCAAGCCAGATTCTGTTGTATTTGATGGTCTCTTCTGGCATTTTCAAGCTAGCCTGGGATTGCCCCGGAGATTTCCAAATCTCTAGCTACAGTCAGCGCTGACAAGAGTCGAGAGCCACATTTCTTCTGGTTCAGATTGTATACAATTCAGCTGATCATCTAGCTTCCAGCACGATTCACGATCATCACTTGATGATATGCAGCCATGCAACCATTCTGTCTCTTGGCGGCGTCTTCAATATCATCCCTGGCACAGACGTCTGCAAGAGGTGCCCATGTGCTTGTGTAGTTTCAGAAATGGCAATACAAGTGACACTGATTATTAATGTGCTGGTGATGTTGCTGTAGGAAATCCTGCCGGGGCTGAAAACAGCTGAGGAGGAAAGCAATGAGCTTGAGGCCACCCCTCTGCGCTTCCTGCAATGCCACCTCATGTTGCTTAATGGCAGCCGGCCAGGAAACAGGTTGCAAGTGTCCACCTTCCTCTCAAGTGCCAAGAAGGTGCGCTACGTGCTCTGTGGTGATGTGCCAGATGCACCCGGAGTAACCCAAGTCTCGGCAGATCTCAGGGAGACAAGAGTTTTGTGTCGGTCCCTGCCACATGTGCTGAACTCATGTGCTGAGAATTTGTAGGGAATGCGCTGTAGCCATTCCAACGACAGCAGTGCGCAATGTCATGGTGTCGCTTGTTGAGCAGGCGAAGAGGGGCGCGGCACTGCTTGACAGCTGGGGCGAGTTTCGCTGTGTGAATACTGGGGTCTGGATGCCCGTGCACAGCAAGAGGCTCACAGAAACTGACATCTACTGGCGCACCCTGGGCATGGCAGCACGCTTCAAGGATACAATCAGCCGCACGCCGTCCTTTGCAGACAGGGACCTCCCTGCCTTCACCGAGCAGCTGCTGGATGAGTCATGCATGTTTGTGCGGTGAGCAGCTCTGTTGAATCACACGTCCAGTCACTGCTTTCAGGCATTAGATGAGCTATCTCCCTACAGCATCTCGTCCTATGCCATAGTACAGCAGAGCTTGCTGTACAGATCATTGGGGATCTGGAGCTGAATGAAAGTCGACCGAATTTCAAACCATTGAATCTTCTGCTGAGCAGTAGGCATGTGTGTGGATGCTGCATCTACTCTTGCTTTGCTGCTTGACGATGAGAGCATCCCTGAAGGCTCATAGGGGAGGCGTGGTGCTTTGTAGGTGCGACGGCTGCCAGGAGCTGAGTAACAAGCTGCGATTTTGCACACGCTGCAAGCGTGCCAAGTACTGCTGCAAAAACTGCCAGAAGAGGCACTGGGTGAGCAAGCATAAGAGCGAGTGCACGGCACCAGCGGAGGGCAATGCGTAGAGAAATAGTTTTGAAATCGTCCGGTGCTTTTGTTGTTGGATAGTGATTGGGGAAGATGGTCAGCCATTTGATGCATAGATCAAACGGCTGGATCTTTGAGCGCTTTCGAGCTGGTAGATATGCCTTTCTAAAAAACAAGATGTTTTGAGTGCGTTGCCATTTGTATTTCAATTGAAAAATGCATGGTGGATTTCACAAAACTGTAAATCTGCAGATTGGGCGCCACAGGTTATTGCAAAGGCAGTGTATCGTGCAGCATCCTTTACAGATGTGCGCTGGCATCATCCCTACAAACAGATGAGCACTGCAATCAAATTTGCAAAAGCTTCAATTGAGACACTTCAGCCATTCCCTTATCGAGTTCGCGCAGCTACAAACAAAAATCATGTCAACATCGGTCTAAACCTGGTCAGAGTCAAGCCATATGGCCAACTCCACTGTTAAAACAAGCTCTTCAAGCACTCATATGTTGTTTAACTCTCCAGAATCATGGCATTCGTGCTCCCTTCAATCTGCCAGAATTTCTATGTGCCAAGCTTTCCATGGCAACGACAACTTTCATGCACTGTCACTGACAACCCTCCATTGTCATGTGTCATGTCATGTTCAAGTACATGCCCACATTCATTTTCTGGGCATCCTTCCTCAAGGAAAGCCCATGGACCCCTCTCAGGGCCCGTAAGCCGCAAGAAACAGTTTGCAGCGCAATCAGCAGGCAGCATGATGAGCACTTTGCACCCCTGCAGTACAACACCGCTTGCTGGTGTGCAAGGAGGAGACAACTCTCCCTGCCACATGAAGAAGAAATATACTTCTTCACACCCACCCAAGGGAACCCCATGCAACAGATGCCCGCTTGCAACACCCAATATCCAGTCAACTATATCCAGTCAGCGCCCCAACGGGCACGTCCCTGACTGGATGGCACCTCGGCTCGGCGGCGGGTGCGCGCATGTGAGGGGATGCCCTTTGCCGGCCGTGTACAGCGGAGGGAACGCCGCTCCCCAGTTGCGGCTGTGCCCGGAAGAGAACGCCGCATTCCCCTTGCGCCGGCGCGCGGAGAAGGGAACGCCGCTCACCGCTGGCCGGAGCCGAAGCCCTCCATGTGGCGAGTGCTCTCGCTCATTTCGAGGCCGTCGTTGAAACGCTCGAACTTGTTGCCGCCGCCGATTTTAAGGCCACCCAGGCCCCCGCCGCTCTTGCCGCCCGCCTGGCGCGAAATCGACGCATGAGTAAGTGTTACTACACGACATCAACACACCGCCTAATCTAGAGCGCAGGTCTTACTGCAGGCAAGGAAACCTCTTAAGAGGCACCTTTAAACTAAGGCCCTATGATTCATGTTTCAGCTTGCATGCGTGCTTGCAAGCGGGAAGGACATGCAAGGCACTGCAAGCAGAGTAAGTCTTAAAATACTAGACAATGAAAGATGCAGACCTGTAGGCAACGCGCTCGCCAGAAGTTTCAAAAGTTTGAGATTGGAACTTGAAGTCTCACCTGGTTTGGCGCGCCGGATACCCTCTTCCTCCGGCGGACGACCAGGAATGCAATGACCGCCGTGAGCGCCAGAGCAAGCAGAACTCCGATCACAATGCCAGCGACCTGCCCGCCGTTCAATCCCTGTTTGCCGCCATTCTGCTGCGCCCTGTGCACAGCAAAACCATGCCAGCCTCGTCAGCTGGTAGTTCCTGCCTCCTAAGTGCTGGATCTACCCCACAAAATCTCACAAATTATCTACCATGTTGCCCTTACCCAGCAAGATAGACGCCGATAGTGCTGAATTTATTCTGCAGCAGATACTGGGCCTGGTGCTGTACTGAGGATGGGAGCAGATACTGGGGGTGCTCATTTTCTCACACCCACATACGAGCGTGCGCACATGGGAACCAGGTTTTGCAGCAAGTGCACACATCTGTGCAAAGGGTACACCAAGACAGCAAGCATACAGATGTGTGTGCAGGGAGATCAACAAAGACAGGTAAGATGTTCACCTCTGTATGTCAACAGGCTGACCGGCTGAGACAGCGTTGGCGGAGGTCCTGCCACTCGGGTCTCCTGGCAGGCTGACCTGTCCATTGGGGTACGTGCCACCTGTACCCACAAAACACAAGATGAATCAGCATCCGCATCTTTTCAACATTGTGGTACAAGAAAAGGTGCGCATCACAAATCATGATTTGCTTTACACGCAGCAGATTCTTACATCACAGCCGCAGACAACGACTGCTGTGAATATCTTTGAACCTAGGCCTCAAGCAGAGCTCGAGCCTTCCTGACACGTTGAAAGTAGCAGAAGCGAGGGGAATGGAACAAGAGCAATTGGGCGAGTGCCCCCACTATCAACAAATGGACAAGCTCTGGCAATTTGAAGGCTCTACAAGGCAATATCTCACTCCAGGCCTTGAGGGCAGAGCAGCACAAAGGCCAAGACGTGCAGAGATTTTTAAAGTGTCTTGTTTGTTGCTCTTGTGCCAAGCAGCCCTCAGTCCTCACTCCCGGGCTCTGGTAATGCCTTCATGTCTGCACTGCATTTCATCTGTACTAAGTGAAAGTTTTCGGACCTGGGTAGACCATCTGGCCGGGCAGGCTTCCGTTGTTGGCGGGCAGGGTGGCGTTGGTTCTGGGCAGCCCACCGACAGCTGTGCGCGATCCAGGGGTGCTTGTTCCGAGCGGGGGGAGCTGACTCGGCGACGGAGCCGCCCCCGGCAGGCAAATGTCGTTGATGTAGCTTTGCTGCGCGTTGCAGGAGTAGGTGAAATTGTTTCCCTGCGCAGATCAGCAGCCAATTATACCAGATTCTGAGAAGTACCCATTTCAGATGATTCCACCTAGTCCAGAGGTGCAGGGTTGTGAATTTGGTGAAAATGGTGCCCACAGAGCGGCAGCAAAGAGACAATAGGGCAGCAGACAAGGCCTTAGCAAAAAAAACATGTGCAATGCAAATGCTGGGCATCAAAAGGTAAGCTGGCAACTGTGATGAGAAACAACCCCAATGTACGTCTTTGGTTTTGTACTGACTGAGCATTCAAGATGGGTCTGCCGTGCATTAGGTTGCTAGCAAAGCACACCTTGTTGTAGCTACCGCATCCAATGAGGTCTGGCACACACTCCGATATGGATCAGCACGAGGATTCCAAAAAAAAAAGAACTTACCGCGATGAAGATCCCGCGCTGCGCATACTCGGGCACGTTTGTGAAGTCCAGGAAGCTGGGAAGACGGCCGCTGAAGTTGTTGTAGCTCACGTCGAAGACATGCATCAGGATCTCTCCGTCCGCAAACTGCAGCGGCTTGAGCTGCAGCACAGAACACACCACAAACAGCTTCAAGCAGGATTCATGGGGATGCCATAGTCTGCCAGAGCTCCTTGTCCAATTTCTCTTGTAAGTGGTCACGTTTGAGAGTTGCATGCATTACTACATGGAGATATGCGCCTTGCATGAGTGCAGGCGAAAAGTCAAAAGCCAACAGTCAAGCCTGCCATAACTGCAGGTGGGAGAATTCAAACCACCCGATCTTGTCCCGTGCAAATACGGATGGAAAACATAAGCAAGAAGTATACAAGAAGTTTTCGTCCTAGCTCTGCATCTAACAGCCCAAACTGGAAAACAGCAGAACCAGCACATCACATACATAAGAGTGGAGAAGCAAAGCAATAGAACGGCAGGACTGACCGTGAAGACTCCGCTCCTGCTGAAGGCGGAAGGCAGCGAACCGGAGAATGCGTTGTGGGAAATGTTCATCGCGCGCAGGGCCGGAAAATAGTCCCTGCCCACTGTGGCATTGGTCGGCAGCGGGCCGCTGCAGCACAGCAACCCGAGAACATATCAGTCACCACGCATCTTTACATTGTAGTACACTTCATACTTCCTTTGGTTGAACAAAGGGCCTCTCATATGACAGCAGCATTGCTTGAGTTGATGGACCTCGCTGTCTCACGGTGCACTGCCTTCAATTTGCTGAGGTTAGCAACAAGCAAGTGAATTATTCCTCGATAGCCACAGGAAAATGATGCCGTATGTTGCTTAGAAAGTCTGCACCAGACGTCAGCATTAAGACAGACGCACAATGAACCGTGCACAATGGACAATTCCCACCACCGAAAAATGGTAACCTTACTTACGAGCAAGGCGCTCGCTTGTAATTGACCACGAACATTCTGACTAAAGCCAATACCACCATACATGAAGTAATAAGAGGAGAAGAAAACACGCGCACCTGAGGGTGTTGTTGTTGATGACGAGGAAGGTGAGCTGGGGGGCAGCTGCAAGAGCCGCCGGGAAGCCGCCGGAGAAGTTGTTGAAGGAGAGGCGCACGTTGACCAATGATGAGTTGACCACAGTGGGGTAACCGGTCAACCACTCGTCTGGGAGCGTGCTCAGTCGGTTGCCCTTCACATCCAGTGTCTCCAGATTTGTGTTTGTCGCCAGCGCGCTCGGAATGCTGCCTGTTGGATGGCACAGGACAAGTTTGTCTTCTACATTTGAAGTGGAGCTCTGCGGCTACTTGAATGTAAAAGAAAACGAAAATGAGAGCTGAAACAAATCGTCTTCTCACATATGAAGTGGAGCCTTGCGGCTAATTGGGAGTGGAAAGAAAGCAAAAAAAAAGGAAAGAAGAAGGTAAAGAAGGAAAAACATCTCAAAGCATAGCACCCGGATGGCTGAGGGCAACGTGCCAATACATGAATAGACAAGGCATCTGCGGCAAGAGCAAACCAAAAAGAGCCACAGGCCACACGGGTGACAGATTGCTGCAAGCAGGAAAACGCTGCATACCAAAAGACTTATGTGCAATGTTTCAGAAGGCATGGCATGCACAACAAAGAAAACCTGCTCATTTCAGTTTTCCGCACTTGTCCTAAGGAGGGTGGCACGAAATTGTATACCTAGACAAAACCACTTGACATAACTAAGCAACCTGCAAGCGCGTGCACACATTACAAAAGGTGCCTCTCAGGTTTCAGAGCAGTGCACACCTGTGAGTTTGTTGAACTTGAGGATGGCGTATTTGAGGGTGGTAATGTTTCCAAGGGAGGCCGGGATGGTGCCAAAGATTGCGTTGTTGGTAATGTCAAAGTTGCTCAGCTGCTTTGCGTTGCCGATGGTCGCAGGAATCACACCCGTGAGCTGATTATTGTACGATGTCAGAACCTGCGCGCAGACATCAGAATTCGAATTTGAATTTGAATTTGAATTCGGGTCACCATGAAATTGGGACTTAGGCTCTTAAATGCAGGAGACTTACAAAAATAGATGTGGACACACAGAGCAGAGCATCAAGTTTAGTTCATAGCCTTGTGGACATCATGTGCAGGCAGCGAAAGCAAAGTACTTACTGCCGGCTCACATGCAATGCAAGCCATGCTTTCCTTTGCCAAAATTTGCCACATTCATATATTCCAAGAACATCAAGTTAAGGCTGGAGTAGACAAGTGACAAGGGTGCTGTTAAAAAAAACGAGGGCAAGAGGAGCCTGCCTGCAGCTTGGAAGAGGGCGCAATGACATTGGGAATGGAACCAGTGAGGTTGTTGTTACCTGTGCACAGAAAACAACTCGTGTAAGCAAAACACACATAACAAATGCAGGACAGCAATCGCTTGCAGCCAAGTAGCAATCCATCATATTGCAGAGAGATGCCAGAAAGGCTCCTGCTGGTGCATTGGAGCTCGATTCAACAGGTATTGCCACAGTAATCACGACTTTCCAAGGTTTGATTGAGAATTCTCTCCATCAAGACAAAGCCAGTCCGAGACTATGGAAGTCAGACATTGGCACATACTGCAATTTGGCAAGTGGACATTGAAATTTGAAAAGTTGCCTCACCCAAGTGCACCTCAACAAGGCGGCTGCCATTGTTCAGCAGGCAGGCAGGAACGCCCCCGGTCAGACCCACGCCCTCAATGGTCAGAGTATTGAGTGACCGCTTTGCCAGCTGGCACAGACCTCCGCCCGTTACGGACAGCGCTGGCGTCAGCGGTCCGCTGAGCCCGCTGTTACGGTACAGATTGACGTGGCGCAGGCTCTTTGCGTTCGCCAGAGCAGAGAACACATCTATCGCCGTCCCCTGCAGCAATGCAAAATTACATAACTTCACTATACCGCGGTTAGCGTCTCAATATATGCACATGAGCTCCTCGTGTCCTGAAAGGACTACTGCTGCAACGCCCTTTCCAAGCAGATCTAAAAAACGGCAAGAGGGTACTTTTAGGCAAATAAGCACGCTTGTTTCAGCAAACAATGGGCACAATTCTTCATCATGCAGCTGGTAGCATTGCTGTGGACAATAAAATTAGCAATTGCTGCTGTCTGCTGGGACAATACTGAACCAGTGCCACACAAATCCGGGGATCTGCTCTCACAAGACCGCTGAGAAAGAAAGAAAGAAACAAGTGGGGCAAGGGAGGCGCACCGTCATGTTAGGGTTGCGGCCGAGGTTAAGGGTGGTCAAGCTAGTAAACACCGCCAGGTCAGTGGCGGGGAAGGGGCACTGAAGGTTATAGCCGCGCATGTCCAGTCTTAGCAGAGTTCCATTGGCCGTGCAAATTTGCCCCGGGAAACGGCACCAATCGGTGAACAGCTTGCCTCCCTCCTTCGCGTTGCGAGCCTTCCAGTCACTGCAGACTGCAGCGGAGCCCACGCAGCAGCTGCAAATTCAAAAATAAACAGTGTCAAAGCGTGGGCAAACCCGATGCTTAGCAGACAGATGCAGAGCCGATGCAGCAGCTGCAGTTTTGCCTGGCAAAACCCCGTCAGAAAATACCGTCATCAGCCTAAATGGCGGAATGGTGCATAAATACCAGGGTTCCCTACCAACCGCTGCCGATTGCCTCGGAGCCTACGCAGCAGCTGCAATCTGGAACAATTGAATGTCAAGACATCACAAGGCTCCCACACTATGCCTGGTGGACCCTTATGATGAGTAGCGGAAGGCAAGCGTGCTGTTCTTACTGCTAATTGAGACTTGCTTTGTCAACTTTGGATTCAAGGCAGCCACCTGTTGAATATGTTGGAGAGGGCTCGCTGCTCGAGGGGAGACAGGGCGCCCGAGTTGTTGATGAGGTCAGCCTCCATCCTGTACGCCACCTGGCGCGCGGGGTCCATGTTTATGACCTGCCGACAGGGGGGACCCCACGTTAGTAATCAACGCACAGAAAATTTTCCAGAAGCCCCCCAACCGTACCCCTTCAAGCAGTCATCCATGATATGCATGTCTAAGTTTCCTTTTGTTTCCAGCAGCTGCAGCTCACTTGGGTCGTGCAAAATCCCACAACATGCCTGGGGGACAAACTGACAATATAGCGACACTCCAGCTGACACCTCTTTTTCATGCTCCACGCCTTGTTCAGCGCCGAAAGCCCCACTGTTCCTGACTTGGCTGCAAACTGAACAATTCAAGGGGTTTCAGGGGGCGCGCACCGAGCAGATGAAGTAGGGCTGGTAGTTGTTGTATGCGGTGGTGTTTGGCTCGCGCGCGTATGGGGGCCGGTACAGGCGGTCATTCTTGCTAATGAACACCGTGTCCACATCGTTTGACAGGTCTGCGCACAGACACTCTCATTCCTCTTCAATTTTGCACACTACCTGGCTGTGACATTCCCAACAAAGCACCAGGTTTCAGGCTTGTCAGTTTTCATGACTAGGTGCTTTGGGTCGTAGTTTCTTTCTCTCTCTGTGCTCCAAGCACCAATATGACGTATACAAAAGCCACCAAAATGGCAAAAAACAGCATCTTCCAAGAGCGGCAGGGAGCAATCTGTCAAACGTAGCACATTTGAAGAGGCAGGGGACACAGTCTCTGCCAAATAGACTTCTCCAAGCTCATAAAATGCGACAGTCTGTGGCAAGAGGAATGATGTAGCTGTACCTGACTGCCAGATGGCATAGCCGGGTTGCGGGTAGTTGGCATTAACATCGGCGTATTGCCCCCAGCCGGGGTTGCAGTACAGGCCCACATCGGTCGATTCCCCCAGGACCTCCAGGGTGATGAAGATGTCAGGGTCTGACTGGCCTTGCGGCACCGGGATACCGTACAGGTTTGCATAGAACTGCGCGCATGGGAAAACACACATGTCAAACGTCGAAAGACGCATATAAGAAGCTAGATGTATTAACGAGAAGGAGAGTGTGTGCTATCTTTGCTGCATTCCACAGTGCTCACAGCATTGCAGGAGAGAAGGGAGCATCATGTTTAAGTCAGAAGGTTGGTCAAAGCTTTTAGGCACATAATGGCCTTTATCGATCATTGCAGAGGCATCCATTCAGCAGACAATTATGCAATTGACACCCAAGCGGGCATTTTCATGCTGTCTGCTGGGCAACCGACCCCACTGCAGCATGGGTCCACAGCCACATGCTTAGCTGAGGCCCTCTCACTGCTGCAGCGACCATTGGTGGAATCATACAGTACATGAACACGCCAAATTCCAACGCGAGGGAGCCGCAGCAGCACTCATCGGCTCAAGCGACTCCTGCTTGTTGCCAGAGGTGCCAAACGCCAATGATTTGCATTTTGTGCAAAAAAGACACGGCGCCGCTGTTTCAGAGCACTCACCAGCTCCAGAGAGCCAGTAATCCTGGTGCAGCAAATTTTACTCACCGGCTCGAGCGAGTCCTGCTTCTTGTAGATGGGCCCCACCCCGGTAAACTGCGTCTCGCCAAACGATGTGTTTTGCGCCGCCGCGGCCGCCGCCGGCCCGAGCGGGCCGAGGGGGGCGAGCGCCGACACGGTCGGGGCCGGGGCCGGTGCCGTAACAGGGAACGCGCCTGCGCAGGGGGGTCACAGGTTCAATCCCCAGCCATGACTCACTTTTTATGGGTTGTGACGCAGTATAAATAAGTAATATAATAAAAAACAATGCCAGACAGCGGCGTGTCCTCCCACACCCTGATTACTGAAGTAAAAGGTCAGTCACTGAAGTGGCAAGTGCAGATGGATTAGAGGCACTGTATTATTGATGCGAAAGCAGTGCGAGCGCCAAAGAGTATGTAGAAATGCGCTTGGATTGCAATGTGCGATATATACAGGAATGTGGTGAGCTACGAGTTGACAAGGTGGCAGAAGGCTGTGCAAGAGCACGGCAGATAGCTGAGAAGGTTTTGGTCAGAACAAAATGTATATTTCTAAAAGCAGAGATAATTGCCTGCACGGGGGGCATAGGCGGAGGAGCCGCCAATGTAGACCGTGGTCGGCGAGTAGTTCGACGAGTAGGGGTCCCGGCTCTGCGCGGCGTACGTCCCCTGGCTCGACCTGCGCATCGGTGCATGCACCCCTGGCTTAGTCAAAAATTTATCATGTGGATTGATGACGCTTCAATTGATGACGCTTCAATCTGCCCACCCTGAACACATATTTTTCAAAAGGTTTGTTGTGTTCGAGTACAAAGTTCGCACTCGCGCGCCATCGGATTGTGCATCGGATGCGCTCCTCTGTTGCAGTCCCGGCCTTGACATGCATAACATTGGAAGCTAGCACGCACATCAAGCCTGGACGGAACAGGGCGACGGATCTGCATTTGATCTCCAGCTTGCAAATGTGCGATTCAAGTGCAATTCTTAATGCTCGACCTGGTGTCTTTAACATGGTGCGTCGACGAAATGCCCCGATGCCAAGCACAGGAAATTATTGCAATGCACAAAGCTGCTAACATCAACTGACACTTCAAATGGGGCCGTCGAGCAACATGCTGCGCAGAGGGCGGAACATGGCAGGCGAGCAGACACTTTCATGCAGCCCAAATACAGCTGGCAAATGGCGTCCTATCTCCAGCTTCTCAGCAGAATGTGCAGCAAGCTGCTTATGGCTGATGGTGCCCAGGAAGCAAGTGAATGGTAAGCACCTGGGGGCCTGGCCGGCAGCAGAGGAAGCCGGGGTGAAGGATGAGTAAGCGGGGTAGGAGCTGGTCCCGGCCGACTGGCTCTGAGTGCCGCTGCTGCCATAGATGTTCGATCCACCCCTGCCAGTGCTGGGAGTGTAGGTCAACCCAGCGCCCGGTGCAGCCGCCACGCCGTTCGACGGCGCCACTCCGATGCCGGTGCCTGTTGCGTTGACACATCCATATTCAACATCACATTCTTGAGATATTAGTTCGGCCTCAATAGACACCAGAGGGCCATCTACTTGGATGCTGAAGCAACAAAAATTAGCGCATATCAGATATTTTGGTTGCATCAAGTGTACTGCTGCTTGATGTTCACTTGCGAAGATTCATTCCTACATATAAGCATTTCCCTTCCCATTTTGAGCGTGCTTTTGAAAATTCTTGTGAGAAGAAGGGAACGCCGCGCACCGGCAGAGCCTTGCACAGCAGGGTCGAGGGGCGACGAGCTGCCAGAGCTGCTGATGGTGGAATAGCCCGTAGAGCCGCTGTTGCCGCCGTAGGTCCCCCCGCTCGAGTACCCCCCCGTGACGCCGGAGCTCGGGTACCCCCCTCCGGCGGTGGTCACGGTGGTGGGAGTCGTGGGGTAGCCGGCAGAAGAGCCCTGCGCACAATTACATTTTTGATATTTCCCTCAAACCTGCCATGATCTATATAATGGCATCAAACTTGTATTGCAGACCTTGCGCGCCAGTAAAAAGGCCTCTGCTAGGTCAAAACTCCAGCATAGATACCCTAACATCGATTGAATTCCCATATAAACGCAAAAATAATGCTGACGCTGATGCACTAGCACACAGATGCAAAAGCGCCTCTCAGGGCTGTTTTGCACCAGCAAAGTCATGCTAGAGTTGGAAGCAGTGGGCCACAAACATCACAATCCCATTTGCCGCAGCATTTCAGGTCAGCCGCTTTCTTTGGCAAATAAGACTTAGGCACGCGAGCTCTCTGTTCTCCGGCGCACGCATGCCAATATTTCCATGCTTGCAAGCTTCAAGCAAATATATTTGCAAACAATGGTCTATCTCAGGCTGCATGCAGAGAGGAGGAGGCGCTGATTGCACACCTGTGAAGCGGTGCCTGTGCTGTAGCCTCCGCTGCTGTACTGTGCGTCAGCCGCCACTGCGAGTGCTAGCAGGCCTAGCACGAGCAGTGCCCTGGGTTGAGGCACCATACTGCCAGAAGAGAGCGCACTCCCTGATCTCCCTAGCTTTCCAGCTACTAGTCCACCCCTGCACAGCATTGGATTTCAGTATCTCTTTCACTCCCCACCTGGGGTGCTGTTTCTCCTTTCCCTCACGGTACTAGTTCTCTATCAGTCAGAGCAGCATGATTAGGCTGATAAATAGCTGGCTGTTGGTTCACTTGGTCAATTAAAGATATGATTGCACAGCTTGGAAAGCACGACGATGTGCCTGACCCACAAAAAAGGCTCCTGCTGCTCTGGATCAAGCCAGTGTGGAGGTGGACAAGCAAAACAACCGTTGTTTTTCTTCCTTATGTGCCCGAATGATCTCGGCAACTGCACGAACAATACTACAGAATGCTAGACCGCCCCGAGTACATACAGATCAGTACCTGGGAGACAAAAATGCAAAGAATAAATGCTTCATCACTGCTTTCGTGTAGGGCGTGAAGGGCACTAGAAACATTCTACTACGCTCCTAAAACCTCATATATAATCTCAAACAACAATCCACGCCTTATCTACATGTTTTCAGTCTGGCCAGTGTATGGATGATGCAGGAGTAGGTTGGTTGCTTCCGCACCCTAGGCTTTGTGACTAACACAGCCTACCACGCGCCTCTGCAAGGTTTCCTTCAACAAGTATCGACAAGCTAGGATCAGAAATTCCGGTGGCCGCCTGATTGATAGTCTAGTGTACTATCACCCCGAGGGATTCCGGAGGGATTGCCTCTCAGGCAAATACGCGAGCGCGGGACAGCTTACGACCGATGAACTGCTGTATACTAATGATCGCAGCACCCTAAATGCTTCCCAGGGAGCGTCACACCGTTTCTATACACCCAGAAAAAACAAGGAGCCGCTGACGTGAACGGAGCGTCAAGGCAACATACGCGCTCGTGATGCACGTACTGGCTGACCCACCTTTTCACTGTGCGATGATCCGCTGCTGTCTGATAATGTCGAAATCGATGTTGATCACGGCCAAAACTCGGGTTTAACGGCTGATCGGTGCTCCCAAGCCTTGTCCTGTCTTTTACTACAAACAGACAGTTGTCGCCCCAGGCGGCACCACTGTTCGGGAAACTTCGGCTGCCACAACTGCGAATGGCCTTACCCGACCTAAGCTACCTTCGAGATGACACAACTTGGCTTTGTAATGACAATAACCAGGCATAACCACATTAGCCTGGGAGAAGTTCCACATCAATCGTTCCGTGACTAATAGCACCCCCAAATTGTCGATCGCACCTATCTAGGACCTCCAGGGTTTCGAACTCTTCTCCGACAGACGAAAAAGGAGCAATGCATCCATATCTGCTCTAGGCATGCTCTTTCCTGTGCAAGCTGCTTTGTAGTGCAACCCAAAAGCTTACAAAGCTTAAGCATAGATAGGTTGTAATATCAGGCTTTTCTCTTAGCTCCTATATGGCTGAGGCTTCAAGTCTCAGAGGTTTCCCATCTAGGCCTAGGCAGGGCGCCCTGAACCTTCGCGCATTATTATTCTTATTACACGCTTCTCCTGCCAGGAGGCAAGGTGCGTCCTGCAGACAAGCTGCAGTTGAAGGCTGCCATAATCCTACCCCTTGTTGGGCTCGCCAGATCCAAGCAAGACCCAGTTTACCGTGGGCACGGACATCGATGTGACTAAAGACAGGTAGATGATCGGCACATTTAAGATACCTGACACCTTCTGCTTTCTATGTTATCACACGTGCATGCGTTCAACATCTTGCACAAGGTTAATTCACTTACAAGAACCTTTCATTCAAGGTTGTGACGAGCTCGAACTCTATAGAATGTTTGCTGAGTTTCCAGTGGACATCACCTCCGGGGACACGCCATGACATGATCAAGGCCGACTCGCACAGCACACACACGAACTGGGACTCCTCAAACATACACTCCTCTATCCAAGAATTCCCTCTTTGTTCAAAAGCTAGCTGTTCAAGTGGGGTGGGTGCTGCCGGCACATGCAGCTCTCCTGCACAGCTGCCTGCCCATCCTCCCCTCCCTTCGTTTATCCGCTTGCTGTGAACACTTCCTGCCTCCAGCTGGCCCGTTCCTCTTCAAAGGCCAGCTACGGAAGGGGCACCGAGGGCTGCTAGTTTCTCACGCTCTCCAGCAAACTTCTAAACAAAACTTCCGGCATCCTTGTCAAGGATCTATTCCCCCACTCGCTCCCTTCCCTCAAGTATACACCCCTTTCCCCAAGTGCCCAGCCCTGCCCAAAAGCCAGCTGTCCAAGGGGCAGGATCCTTCAGCTCTCCCCAATTTTCCGCCCCGAGACCATTCGACCCACTCAGCATTCCTCGGCAACCTCGGCATCCCTGTAATGACACATGGCTCGCCTCCAAGTAGCTCAACCCTGTTGAGAGCTGCGCTGTTTGTGAGGCAGCAGGGGCTTCCTGCAAATATCTCTTCATTTCAGCTCAACGCTCAGATGCTACCCGGCCCATTCAGCTCTCCTGCCCCAAGAGAGCTCCCCTGTCCTCGACCGGCCTCATCCAAGAACCCAAACGCCTACACAAAAATCAAAGCCACTCACCCGGCCCCCTCCTCGCCGGCTGGCTAAATAGCTCTTCCTTTCTGAAGCTCAACGCTCAGATGCCAGCCGGCCCATTCAGCTCTCCTGGTCCTGTAGAGCTCCCCTCTCTTGTCCCTTCACCTCTTCCAAAAATGAGAATCAAGTGTTTCACACGCTCCCTTCCTCGTCGGCTGGTTGATCGCAGCTGGCGCCGGGACGGTCAAAGTTCTGGTGGCAGTACCAGGGATCGTCGTCATCAGCGCTCACCGTTGCGTCGTACACCGCCTGCGACAGCCGCCGCCACCTGCGCGCACATGCCACGAGCGCCACGTCAGCATTGCACGCACATGTCACGCGCGCCACATCAGCATGTGCGCGCACATGTTGCTAGTGCCACGTCAGCGCGCACCAACAGCTCTGTGGCAGGATGCAATAAAATGTCCATGTTAGGACAGATGCCAGAAGAACGACTCAAAGCCTCTGGGCAAAGAAGGGAGCACAGGATTAGAAGGCACTTCTGGCAATTGGTGCACTGAACCCACAGCTCTGTGGCAGGATGCAATAAACATCTCCTATTTCAGTGCAAATCCAGAAAGAGGTCAGTGTAATCGATCAAACAAGAGAGAAAGAAGGAGAACGTACTTCTGACACTTGGTGCACTGCACCCACAGCTCCGTGGCCGGGGCGGCCGCCGCCGCGCCGCCGCCGCCGGCCGTCTCGGCGCCGTCCCCGTCTGCATCGGCGTCCCCTCCCTCGCTGACATCAGCACCTGCATGAAATCCCAATAGATTCAGGGTGCACTTTAGCTAAACCATGAATGTGTCCTCACATCCCGGAACCCCAATTCAGAGACTCTCATCAGCCTTAACAGATCGGGATCTGTCCAAGAAGCTATTCATCACATGCTTTATGGTTTGTTGGGCCGAATGGGCTTGTGATATAAGGAAAGCCTGCAGCACACTCAGGTTATTGCCATACTGGGAGGCTTCCGGGAACAAATTTGGCAGGGGCCTTGCGAGGAGGACATGTTATTACCATAACACGCAGTGACTCACTGACCAAGCATCCTGCACAGGGTGCGAAGGAATGCTGCCCTCTTTCACGATCCCCCAAGACCACAGAGAGAAGCGAGGAAACATCATGTGCAGGGTGGGAGGAGACACCGCTCTCTGCCACTTTCTTCGTCTTAAAAAGAGAGAAAAAGGGGACAGAAAAATATCTTACCTCCGGCGTCCTCCAGGGCCACGAGCGCATCTGCGTGCTCGATCTTCTCAGCAATGTCCTCAAGCTCCTCGCGGATTGCGTTGCGCATCTGCTGCGCGCACTGGATGATGTCTGCACGCAACACCACCAATCTTATTTGTGACCAGTGTTTCTTATAAGGGGGAAGAGTGGCTTCCTGAACTTTATGATTGATTTTTCAGAAGCCATTATGTGGCCTCACAGTGTCCACCAAGAAGTGGCCAGAACACCAAAAATTGGCTTTTTAATTCGTTAAAAGCCACATTGGCTCAGAACGCCACTGAAAGAATTCCTGTTTGTAACCAAAACGGTGTCCAGATGCGACCGATACTGGAATGCTAATGAAGTTCTGGTTGCCTTGTCAAAGAACAGCATGCCTGAGGTGGGTGCAATTCCAGATTTGCTGAATGTGGATTCATATCTGGACCCACAGCACACTCCCTAAATGTTCAAGACGCTGGCATGCTTCCCTCATCTGGTATCACAGTGACAGCTGTTTGAAGCACCACTGTGCGCGCCTGACTTGCACATGTTCAGATGGATAGCACATGTTGAAATAATCAACACCTTGACAGTTGCCGAGCTGCTGCGCTAGAGTGTCCAAAGCCTGCCTCTAAATCTCATCTATCTATAACTCTATCTATCAACAGTAAATTACGACTAATCTACCTGCACCGTCGTGCCATCCGCGGCTAGGCCCATGCCATGTCCCACACCCATGCGCGCTCGAAGATGCACTCGGGCACTGGAAATTGCAGTTGCTATCACAGCTGCCCTCAAACTCCCCTTTGTCTGGGGATCTAAAGTAATATTCAGGGAGCCGCACCAGCGCCGCCTTGCTTGCCGCGGCCGGGCTTATTGTACGCGACGGCGTTTCTGACGATCTGGCTGATGTCGGCCATGAACTCCTTGGAGGAGCTGTAGGAGGCTGCCTTGAGCCTGCGCTCGATGGTCTCCAGGCTGATCTCGTCCGCCTCGTCCACAAAATCGTTGTAGTCCGGCACCGTTATCTTCGAAACCGGCCGCTGAAGACAACAAATACTTTGTTGAGGTTGCGAGCACTATGACATAGATATTGTCGGAGAGATCTTTCAGAAATATGCATGAGCATGTCTTGCGAACCGTTTAAGAAGTTTAATCCAATCCTTCTATCTAAGGTGAGCATTGAAAGAAATTCTGAGCTCCATGCCCACCATCGATTGGGCATCTTGCTTGGATCTGGCAAGTCCTTGGAAGGGGTAGATCTTGTGGCAAGCTTCACATGGCTTGGGTGCGGACACACCTTGCCGCATAGGAAGGTACAACATGTGAGAATTCAATCATGAAACAAGGGTCTAAAGTCCGAGCTGACCTTGAAGGGATCAAGAATGGTGCCGCAACGCCGCTTGACGGCCGACAGCACCGGCGCAAGTAACCGCTGACTCAGCGCCTTGCGCGCGCTCACCTCACCCGCGGCCTTCTTTGGCGCCGCGCGTTTCCGCGGCGGCGGCTCAGGCTGAAAAGACAGAATAAGTGCCTCAGTGGACCCACTGGGAGGACACTCTTCACCTGTCCTTCACTTGACAGAGTGAAAATGTACTTAGAGAATAGAGATATGAACCTGGATAGTGAGAGACTGTCAGAAGATCGATGAATGTTCAGGTGGCTTGCAAACATGTCTCTGAAGTGTGCACGTACGCAAATGCACATTCTGGTTCCATGGCATGAACCATGGCCATCAGCTGTGTAGGGATGCTTTATGTTTTTGAAAAGGGAGAAAGACCACAGTTTGTAGATAAGACTAGGGCTAGAGAGCAGCCTTGTCTGCAGACAATGAGTGCAAGAGCTTACAGGGCCGGGGCTCACCGACGGCTCAGGAGCTGCCAGGCTCATCTTCCTGGGCCCCCCGCCGCCGCCACCGCTCTCCACCGCCTGGGACTTGGCGGGGGGTCCCTCCTCAGCGCTGCCGTCCGACAGTTGCCGCTTGCTGCGTCCCCCACGATCCTGCATTGATAGGGGGACACATTGGTATTTTGCACTCCCAACAATAGAGAAACACTTGACGCTAGGTAAGGTCGGGGGAAAGAAGACCTGGTCTCGTCAAGGCCAGCATGTTGACAAGTGATAATGAAGTCCCTTCTTATAAGGAGCTCTGGTGCCTAAGCGTGAGGCAGACTTAACCCAGAGCATCTCGCCGATCAGAATCATCTGGTAAGAACGGTGTTGCGCCTTTGGCACTAGCAGTCAACACCGTCCTTACAAGGCGATTGGCCGTCAACATAATAATGCAGGGTGAAGTCAACACAATCTGGGTCACCAGGGCTTGTTGCAATCGAGTTCCCAAGCTGCTCTGCATTACACATCGTCATGTGATCCCCCTCTTGCTCCCATGCACATTGCATGGCTGCCCTTGCAGCTCTTTATGCACCACCAGCACTCTAGAGCCAATGTGCACCACCAGAATGTTCTTTTTGATATTCACCAATGGTAGCAAGTGGTAAGCTTGCTGCAAGGAGGGGACGCTGACCCTGGGTGCTGGCTCATCAGTTTCAGAGTCGGGAGACATGAGCATGCCAGCGCGCAGCGTGATATTTGCAGCTGTTTTCCTTTGTTCTCTCTTTTCGAGTCCTACCGCCCATCAATTAGTGGCGGGGCCGAGAATTCAGTACTTTAGCGCGACCATGCCCAGCTTTTCAAAGGAGGTCGACAAGTGGCAGACCGCAGATACGCTATATTACCAATGTAGCACCGAAATGAGCGCACGTGGTTGGGCACGACAAAAACTGTGTAAGTGGCTTGGCTGCATTCTTGTTTCGTTCGAGAACCAGTCCTAGTGGACATCCACCTGCTTCCTCTTCATTATAAGTTTTGCAAGAGGGAAGGGCTCTGCACCCTGGGTGGCGGCTCATCGCCGTCAGAGTCGGCTGCGGTGGTGAGCGCGCTGCCGGGCGACATCAACATGCTGCTGCCGATGCGCAGGGTGACTGACGGCCGCTTGCCGGGCGAGCGCGTTCCCTCCTCCTCGTACTCGTCCTGAACAGGCAACACCCGGAATGTCAGCATGTGCTTTGTCATCCATATCAGGTAATAGCCGCCACGTCCGCACAAGCTGTTCTGCCGATATCTTGGAAAGGCAGGACCACTTTCTGGCAGTATAGGCCTTGTAACACTACAAGACTCAAGAGACTGCACCACCAATTCATGTCGTGTGTGCAACGAAGCCGAATGATTCAGAATGCCAGAAAATGGGGCGTGGCGCGCTCTCGACTGGTCGCAAAGCCAACGTATGATCTCGATGAAGGACGTCGCAGAACACATTGACAAGGGCCAAGACTTGTCGGCCAAGGCTTGGCACGCATGAGAAAATCGCCGCGCAACCTCTTGGGGAAGGCAACCTTGTTTTCTCAGAGGCTGGGCATCATTCCCCTCATGCATGCCAAGTCGCTGAATCCTCTGCTGCACAGGGCACTTCTGGGTGTGTCCGCTCATGTGTTCACGTGATAAGTGCGATTGAGGGTCTTGTGCAGGGGCACTTAGAGGTACAACTCACCGCATCAGCAGCTGCTTGGGCGTGAGTGATGCTGTAGAGAGGGCACAGCTTGTTCTTCGAGTTGTGGCCCGTCTGCGCAGCGCAGCACATGCGCTTGGAATTCAGCCAGGTGTTTTAGCAGGACAGAAAACCCATCGTTTTTCTCAGACAAGGCCAAACATGACATTACCTCCTCAGTCTTCCAGTCTGCCTTCACGAGGAATTCAGGCTGTTCACACACTGAAGCAGACCTCACACTGACTCTTTTGAGGTAGGCATCTAGATGTTGGCACCAGGCGTGCAGATAGGTTACAGTCAGCAATGCAAATATCAATTTGGGAAAGGGCGCCCACCTGGCCACAGGCCTTGCACTGGATGGTGGACTTGCGGGCCCCCCCCTTGCGCGCCTTGGCCCCTGCAAAGAGCTGGGGGCCCGCCCCCTCCAGCAGCGCCTTGCGGCTGCCGCTGCCGGCTCGGATTCGGCGCGTCCCGAAGCCCGCGTTGCCGTCACCATACATCGAATTCAGGAGCGCCACCTGTACAGGCATCACAATCTTCCTTCCGTGAGCGGCGGAGGTGAGCATGCAATGCACACAACGTTCTTCCTGTGAGCTCAGCTGAGCAGGCAATCCACAGAAGCTTCCTTGATTGAGCTCACCGAGCATGTTATGCACACAAGCATCCTTCTGTGAGCTCCCATGAGGGCACATTTCAAATTCCTATGTACCGGCGGACTGCCTCACAAGCATTGTATTCCCGCCCCTCTGATCAATGAAGATCTCACAGCCAGCCTAGCACGTCCTGCCATCGTTTTCAAAGCAATTGGACAGAAAGTACTGCGCACAGCAGGCTATTGAGGGTGCCTCCACAGTCTGGTGTGCTGAAACAGAGCTTCCATCTGCCGATGTTCATCAAGGGACCCCAGAGGTTGAGTCGCTACCAAGGACACTGCAGTTTATCCTGCCGAAAGAAGCTGTGGAATGTCAGGCAGGAGGGCACCTTGTCACGGTCGTTGTAGATGATCTCCCGGCTGGTTTGAGCGCCGTCTGTGGGATCAGTCACGATGACGGTGCGGCGGATGCGTCGCGCCCCCGGCGCAGCTTCCAGCTTCCCGGCAGCTGCCGCACCTAGGGAGAAACCAAACGAATCTTCAACGAGCAGAGACTGCTGGACCCTGCTTTGCCCCTCAGGACTGCATGGGTACAAGCTCTTTCGCAACAAATCAGAACAGCAGCTTTTGCATGCGTGACTGAATGCATCAGAGGCACTCCATATCTTGCGGCTACTGTCTGTGTTCCCTCAATGCGATGCACAATTGTGGCAAATGGCAAGGAGGATGACTGATGACATGCCTTGCTCCCCCGGGCAAATGATCCTTCTGACTCCCGCCCGAAGTGTGCATGACAAGGCCATGCTCATCTCTACTAGCAAGGACTCAAACATGCAGATCTAAATTATGTCGTCAAACCTGGAATTCCTTGCCTTTCTAAGCAAGCCTCGTGGGAGATGTACTTGCAATTGTGATTATAAATATCGTGCTGTGACGTGAAAGGAACCAATCCTGGTTCCTTTTTGCATGAGCCATTGATTGCTTAGGCACTAAAATTGTGTGCGCGTTCCAGACCCTTCAGCATAATCTTGACTCCTATATGGGCAAGTATTTGCTTCAAAATCAAGCAGAGTTTTAAGAAACAATTGTACATACCTGCCGCCCCTGGGCCTGACAGCGGCCCGGCCTTGCGCCTCGCATAACACAAACTAGCACTTGTGCATTTCCACAATTTCCCACTACAAGATGGATAGATAGGGGCCGAGGGTAGTTTTTACTACCTGCCGCCCCTTTGCCCGACAGCAGCCCGGCCGCGCGCATGTCGGCGAGCTCCTTTGCTTCCTCGGCCTCCTCTGTCATCTTTCGCAGCGCCTCCGTTGCCGGTGCAGCCGCCGACGCCGCCGCGGCCGCCGCCCCGGCTGCCTTGGATTTCGCACCCGCGCCTTTCTTGGCTCGGCCCTTGCCTGCTGCCTGTTGGTTCAGATATATGCCTTAATGCACTTCTGCCATAGAAGGTAAGTCAAGCACACATGCACCCTGACATCCATTTAGACTTATGAACCACCCTAGATTTTGCACCGCGCTCTTCTTGGCGCGAGGCCTTGTTTGCAGCTGATGTCGGCTTGAAGCCAGAAGGGTCACGTAGCACTCATTCCAAGGAGAAGTGTCCCTTTAGACACTCTTCACCCTTGCCATCAGGCAGATTTCCCCTTCCATTCACGCAGTTGCAAAGCAAGAGGATTGTCAGATTGCAGTCATTGTGAAAATGTCACTAAGACTGCTCTTCACACATTGCCCTGGTCCAGGTCCGCGCATGGTGAGCAGAGGGGGTTGACAAAATTTCTAGCAGTCACCTGTTTTGGCGCGGCTTCATCTTCGGAGGCGCTGTCATCTGCGCTCTCCTTCCCGCCAGCAAGCAGCTCAGCCTGCAGGTAGCAAACATGTCCATTGATGTACTTGCTGTTAAAATAGATGCCCCCAGCATTAAAGCCGCCTCTGCAAAGACTGCTGTGTGTGCAGGAATGCAGGACATGCCCCAGTGTGGATTCGCCGCTGCTCCCATCGAACGTGGTGCAAGGTGTATTTACTTCAAATTTTATCTTTTGAAAAAAGGAAGAGAGAAAGCACAGCATCTGCTTTCATACTTGTTGGATGACAGAATTGGGCATGCCCCACATACGCAGCACAGACTTTGGCCACAGAGCGCCGCAGCAGCTCTTGTGATGCCCGCCGGCCCCAGAATACAAAACACAAAACAGAAATTCAAATTCACCCAGAACAGAAGATATTGAACCCCACCTGCGCAGCGAAAATGGCCAATGGACATGGATTGCTGCAGCAGCTGCGGCTTCACTTATGCCAGCAAAAGGGTGACATGACTTCAGATACAAATTCATAGCAAAGAGACAGGACCCACCTGAGCAGCAAAGATGGCCTGGGCCTTGGACACGGACTGCTGAAGCAGCTCAAGAGCACTCTGCCGCTGCGCGCGCGCGTAGCGCTGCCCAAGCGCCGAATCGCCGTCCATTATTGCAGCGCCGCTCAAATCCCTCACCAGCCCTATGCGTTGCCAGCGCGACAGCCCTGCAGGAAGGGGTGTCATCTAAATCCTATGATCTCACATTACTTTAATCTGCTGCCACTGCGGAAAAATGGAATGTAAATGCTGCCACATATCCTACCCCTTGATGGACTCGCCAGATCCATGGGCACGGTGCTCAGTATCTATACCGCTCTCTGCTCTACAGGAATGACTAAGGGACTGTGTAATTCTGATGCAAAATTGATGATGTACCGGTTCCCGCCACCCGGGTCAAATACAAAAAACACATACAACTACCTATGCAACAATGTAATGCTACAGCTCTGTCAAATCGCAGGTGTGCTAGTGCTATATGGTGCAGCAGTGACAGGACCGCGGGGAAGGAACTGTGGCTAAGACTCCACAAGGGGGATTCTTCTACAGTGACAAAAGCTGTTAAGACAGCATGTTTAAAGAGGGGAAATAAGAGACATTGCACCCTTGATCTCGTCGTCAGTCATGCCGAGGGACAGCAGAATCTCGCGCGATTTGGCCATGCTTAGTCGCCGCAGGTCCGAGTTGGTCCCTGTGATCTGCCCAACTTCGCGCTTCGGCACCGGCCCGGCCTCCGCCGCCGCCTGACACAGAAAAGAATCTCAACGTTTCTTGCCTTGTAAGAATGTAAGAAGAGTGCAGGGCCCACAGGCCTGGCTAATGAAGGCTTCTGGAATGCTGCTATAAAGAGCAGCTTTGACACTTGAGAAGTTTTGTACAGACGGAAGGCAATCGCAGCAACTGGCGAGGTTTTCCTTGTATCAGATGAAGTTACTTTGCAACGGCAGAAATTGCGGTCACTGGCCATGGCAAGCCGGCTGTCTGATATCTGAGCTGAAAAAAAAACCGAAATCTGGACCACATCCAAAGTGTGTGATGTCAAAAGAACACATTGCAATGTTGCTCATGCTGTAATGGCCAGTACATGCCCAAGGCTGAAGCTCTTGTCATAAAAACAAATACATATTCTGCACAAAATCCTGAACAGCTGTCTGCAGATTCACTCTTCTTGCACATTTTCATGTGGGGTCTCACGGTCAAAATCCCACAAACATCATGGTGACACCGCTCTCAAACCCTCACTTGACTATTTTGAAATGCATGTTTGTATTTCTGCTGGCTGCCAGCAACGCTTGAGGCTGAAATTGTGCCAACAAGCCAGACACCCCTGAGAGATGCAGAGAACAAAGGTAAGGTAGGCTTGTCTTGTATCTTCTGCCACTTGCTACAGGAAATGAGGTTGATTGGGTTTCAAGAACAGAGCTATCCATCCACAAGCCTGTGCACCGCCGCGAGGTCAAAACTGGATGCTACTCCTCAGCTCAAGAGCAGATGGGCAGCCTCTTGGCTTGTTTAGACACACTCACAGCAAGCCTTGTCAAGGCACGGACAACCTCAAGCGCTCTTCACCTTTTAGATGCCTCACGCAGCAGCCCTGCCATGGCAGCCTGGTTGGCATCCTGGCGGGGCCTCTCTTGACTTTACTTTGAGAGAGGCCCAATTTTGATAAAGCCCGTTCTTTCTAAAATGAACCACTGAATAAATCCCAAATACCCAATATCACCTTGCGGTCGTCGCGCAGGTAGGAGAAGCCGGAGCCGCGCCCGGTGGGGTCCCCCGGCCCGGTCAGCGCCAGCCGGCCGCGGCCTTCGCGCATCGCCGCGTTGAAGTTCTCTGTGAGGCCCCACGGCGTCGCCTGCACAGCCAGTGCCAGCGCTGCAAAGGCCGCCTCCCTCTCCTGCGCACAACATGCGCCTTCCTGTAAGATAACATGATAACATGCTCTATGGTGACAGAAATGTGAACCCCAAACGAGGTGGATCTTGAACTTGTGACCTGGTGCATCGCAAACGCCGCCTCCCTCTCCTGCGCATGGCAGGGGTATGCCTACATTCCAACCAGAAGTAGGCTTGCCCCTGTGCTACCATGTTCAATCTTCTCTGCCTTGCCCAATCAGACAGCAGGCTCACAGATACATTGCAAGCAATACCAGACGCTAGTTGTGCGAAGGCCTCACCTGGTCCCATAATTGACATTTCCCATTGTGAGCAAGGCACAACAATGTACATGTGCATTACAGCAAAGCAAACCTCAAAATTTGGCCGGCTTTTGCACTGGGGTACAGGAGAGGGACTCAGCATTAACACACCCCGAACCCTAAATGTTTGGGGAGATTTGCGCGCACCGGCGAGGGAGGCAACGCCTCGAACATGAGTCGCAGCCGATCAGGAGGGACCTGCGCCAGGGGGGCGTGAATGGCCAGACCGGCATCCTTCAATCTCATAATTCCGCGCCGCATGCTCTCGTACGCGCACCAGGCCTCTGGCGTCATCACCTTGCGCACAGAGCACAGATGTTTAAGTTCAATTATGCCTATTTTTCAAAGTCTAGGCGTCTACTTTGTCAAAGTCTTGCATCACTAGTGTGCACAGCGATGAACACCGTTAACCGGTCCAATTCTACCATTTTCTAGATATTTGGGTCGTGCTCTGGTTCAGCTCTTAGTGCAAGTCTTCATTGCGGATGTTCATCACATGAAGGCCCGACACATGTGAAGTTGTGGGCATTTCACGTCACTTGCAGCTGCCGGAGTTGCTGATCGGGTTGAGTGAATCTGAACTCAGCAGATTCACTCAACCCTGCTTAAGCACTTAACCCTGTCTTTCTTTGCCTGCAGCGCTCATACCTTGCGCAGTTCGGTCTCCCCCGGTATGCGGCCCCCCGGCCGCAGCACCCAAGCGTCCCCGCTGCCGTCCTCGCCCTGCAGCAGACCAGCAATCGTTGCATGCATGCACTGGTGACAAAGCAGCAATTTTATACGATTGGACTGCAGGTTTTTGTTGTGTGCCTCGGCAGTCATAGCTTGAATCTTTTCTTGCATTCTCTCCAGCTGCAACCGCGCCAAACGGTCAGCGTCATTTGCAGTCGTTCCAAAAATCTGTGACAGGATGGTAACAGGCTGTGCTGAGCTGACATTAGGACTCGAAAAGGGTGAATGTTGTGACGAAACTTGATCAATCAGCAGAAAGCAGTACATTCTGTACCAGCTTCAATGTTGGACGGGATTCTTTCAAGCGTAATGCTTGCGTCACCAAATTTGAAGTGACCATGTTCTATCAATTGCACACCCACAGATGAATGATCGCAAAGCTGGTTTGCTCAAAATTGCTCTGGCACGCAATTTCTATCAGTCTGCTGCCTGCTGCCTATCACCGACGAGCACTCTGATACGCCATCGCCCTGAAACATTCGCAGGCGCAGTGACAGCTCATCTGCTCATTCAGACACGAGGGACGAGGTGAGGCCACACCCCACGCGGCTGGCAGTCGCAGCGTTCGCGCAGCCGGTTGGCCAGCACGGAGTCGGTCATCATCGCGGGGGTGAAGTCGGCGCGAAGCTCCTCCCATGAGATCGCGGCCTGCCCAAAGCCGGCCCTGCCGCCTCGGCCCTTGTCAATCTTCTGCTGCCGCTTGAACAGCAGGCGGCATACATGCGCCATCAGCCGGTTCTCCTCTATGTCCCTGTGATGCAAGCAATTTCCTTCCTCATTAAACCAAAAAAAAGTGGACGGACCCCGTTGAGGACCCTTGAATGCATGCGTGCAGAGCCGGATGGCTGAGCAGGGGATATTACTCTGGAGATCTAGGTAGATGGGCAAAAACTCTCCTTTCTCCTAGGAAGACTTAACCAACACTCACGGACACTGTGAGAATGATGTAGTGTGAGAGGACCGTCCCATTTCTACAGGGGAAGGAACCACCCTCCCTATGTGATTTATCAACGTGCCATCAGGCCCACATCATGCGCGTGTCAGTGTATGTCACTGCTGACTCATTATTGAGAAAGTGCGTATCCGGCGCACCTGGCCTCCTTGCTGCGCGGCCAGGGCACAACCAGATTAGGCTCCTGCTGCCCGGCGAGCAGCGTGCCGCTGAGGTGGCGCAGCGACAGCGCGCCACTTGGCGCCCGCACCAGCAGGAAGTCCGAGTGGCGCGGCGCGTGAGGGGACGCCGCTGCACGGATGCACCAACCACTCAATTAGCAGTTAAATTCTCTGAACTTTAAAAGAAGGAAGTCAAAGGGAACTCGGAGGGGACGCCGCTGCATTGACACCACCCACGGTGTCGAGTCAGGCTTGTCCTTGTACTCACACTGCACTCCTGTCAGGATGGCATGCTGCAGCATAGAGGGCCCATTTGGAGTACATGCAAATTTACGTGCCTTCAACACTGGGGCCACACCCAGACCAGCCTATAATGGGATCAGATGATGTGGTCTCTGCTGACCTTATCACTCTGTAGCCGAGAGTGTAGTCTACCCCTGCAGAGGCCTCTGGGGTTCCCAAATGCTGCAGCAGCATCATGTGCACCATACGGATTCGGCCATTCGGCATACGGTGAATATTCGGTCGTATATTCGGTGTTTTGGGCCAAAATAGGCCGTTTTTGACCGTAGTCCGTATATTCTAATACCGTATGACCGTGTATTCGGCCGTATATACGGTCCCCAAAAAGTGTTCCGACCGAATGGTGCAACTATGACCAGCATGCATGCATAACGCTGTTCTCGGAGAGATGGGGATACCAATAGGGGTGGCTAGGGAGTAGGAGACGCCCAAAGGGAGAATGCTGCACCTGCGCGGAACATATTGGTGTCGAGGGCGAGGCGCGCGGATCCGGGGGCGATGTCTCCCAGCAGGAAGGGTGAGTCATCGTCCGGGCTCATCACCTCAACGTGCCCTGTCTTCCAGGCCTCCTTGCCTGCGCGCATGCACCAAGCTGAACCTTACTAACTTTACTAAGATAAAAGCTGAGTTCTATAACTCAAATAAGGGATGCTACAATATACAGGAATTACGGGGAGCTGCTGTGAGCCTATTGCACGTGAAAATCCTGCCAGGTGAAGCAGGTGGGGTTGACATGCACAAAGCAATGAGTAAGGGCCAGAAGGGATGACTCACCGTTTGCCAGCTTCTGCAGGTCCACGTTGTCTGTGGCGTTCCTCTTCCTGTAGTAGGTAGTCAGCCGGACACCCATGCCTGCAGTGTCACCCCAACAATCATTTCACAAGCGATGCATGCTAAGCAGGCTGAAGCACGTCAGGACAAAGAAGGAATCCCTTTTGATCTAAACCCAGGGCAGGCTGCAGGCATGAAAGAACTGCAGGCGCCAGCGTTCTGAGGAAGGGCTGCCATGCAGTTTCAGCAGACTGCATTGAGTACACAAACATCCCATGTCCACAATGTCGTGTGCATATCTATTTGTTCCAACATGGTTGATGTGTGGTGTGTTGGGCTTGCTTGCCTGGGCGGGACAGGAGCAGGGGCTTCTCTTCCAGGTACTCCAGAAGCACAATATGCCCATCCTTTGCAGTGAGGTCCTTGCTCGTCTGCAGCAAAGTACACACAAAGGTCATCAGTATATTGAGCAGCGCACAGTGGACTGAGCATGGGTGCATCGGTGCAGTGTAGCAGTGCACGGTGGAGGATTCTAATCAGAAGCATTAAGCGCTAATGACCCTCCCAGGGCCATGCAGAGGGATATCCTCCCGCTAATTCCACTTTCCTGCACGTTTTATGGGAGGCTACTACTCCCTTGTATGGTGACAACAGCAGCAACCAGAATGCCCCACTATCATAAGCACCATCTCTACCCTCATAATGCTGCGCTCAGGAGCGATTGCTGCGAGCATCCCATTCGTTCAGATGTATCGCTCTGGCACAGGTTGGACTTCTGCCATTGAAATTCTGCCAATCTCTCTTAATTCAGAAATTTTAAGGGATTGAGGGTCCCATAGACCGAGCCAGGACTGCCCTACAGTGCTTGTCGTACAGCAGAGTGCAAAGGCCTTCAGGCCTCTGGGCCTAGAGGAATGCAAGAAAGAGTGGAGCCCCCACCGTGAAGGCGCCGGGGGGTCTGGTGGGAACGCCGCTGGAGGGGTCGGGGACCTGGTTGGCGAGCGGCAGCGGCCGAAGCTGAGGGAAGCTGACCGCCAGGTCAATGCTCACATTGGCGGGCACGCCAGCCTGGCACCCACAAAACGAGCTTACTAGGAAACGAATTTCCGACTTGCCCACCAATTGAAATAGATATTGATATGGCTATTGAGGCCATATGCTATTTGGTTGATGTCCAGATATGCACATATTGATATGCATAGGTAGACAGTGGCGGTGGGAAGATTGTAATGCACGAGACTTGCAGCCTCCACTAGTTTAGTTCTTTAAAGGATGTAATCTAGAACCCCAGACATGCATACTTTGAGGAAAGATGGGTATGTACATCTCATCCATATGTACATGTCATCCACAGGACCCTCAGGTGCCGGATTGACCTGCTACACGTGCAGGTGCCCGCAGGAAAGACAGAAGGGTCCATAAATTTCCCTGAAAGCAATGATGCATTGAGGGTTCGGGGTCAAGGTTGGGCGAAAATCTCCACAAAAAGGGAGTAGTAAGAGTCTCTAACCTGGCGCAGGCTGACATCAGCGGGCAGAATCCGCGGCGACTGCGCCCGCAGCCAGAAAACCGGCCGCAGATCCGCTGCGTCCGCAAACTTGCCGGCCCTTGCCTGCAAAACATCAATCACCTGAATACAATTCTTGCACCTCTAATTTCGCATGGTGTTCAGGATGTGTCAGGGAAAGGTACTGAGCCGCCTGACATGGACACGAGCAGATCCCTAATGCCAACTATACAGATCTCTGCACTGAGTGATTTTGGCAAAGTGTCAAGCCTTGCTGCTTTCTTGATAGAAAAGACAGATCTGTGCTGTGCGCATGCACATCTGACACCATAGTGGTAGACAGGGGAGCATTTCAAAATTCACCTTTCGGGTTTCAAGTTTCAACTTCAATCTTTACATGCGTGTAGAACGATGTGTCAGGCATCGGCGTGCCCTCAAAAGATTTGAACAAAGGTGAGAGGGAACGCTGCGTACCTGACCCCAGAGGTCATCAGCGCTGACCTCACCGAGGCTGATGTCTCTAAAGCTCTGCACCAGCGACTGATGCACGCTGGCCAGCTTCACCGTGCTCCGCTCCACTGCACACACAAATTTTCAAGGTGTTACTGTAGTAGTCATACATGTTTTACTGATCAGAAACCTGCAATTAATAATTATTTTGGCCAAAAAGGGTGGACTAATAAGACCCTATCTCCCAAGATATAAAACCTATAATATTTTTTAGACCAGATTTGGAAAGCTCTCGGCAAGCCCAGCCCACTCCAATGGAGCATGACCTCGTGTATTTGAAGTCAGGAAGACCCCTTAAAGTTGCTTTGAAATATTTCCCGCACCGCCGAGGATGCGGCTTTAAAGATGTTTACTCTAGTATTCTTGATTTGAAGCCAATCAACAACTCATGCGGATCACCCGCCATTGTGAATGCATGCGCTAGGATCAGAGCTCGAGGCTCAAGAGGAAAGCACTCCCAGAGCCTGATCAGTATAACATGACTCCCAAGAGACTCCATAAGAGATCCAGAAGAGATCAGCAACTGCACGAAAGAGTTTCTGCTCTCGGGTTAGTCAAGCACAAGGTCTTTTCTGCACCTTGCCGACCTCTTCCGGACTTCGATTTCAGGTCTGGAGTTTGACCTAGCCCTCAATTTCCACAAGCCAAGCATGACATGCTAATGGGCACCTTACTACACCGGCATTGAAACTTTGCTCAACCCAGAAAGGAAGAAACTCTGACATGTGAAGACGTACGGGCATGTATCAGATCCACAAGTGCAGAAAGTGACACAAGCCCCACCTTCCCCGCTGACTTTGAACTTGATCTGGACGGGGGCGGGAGCCGGCAGGAAGGTGCTGACTGGGCGGTGCATTACGTCATGGCGATTCGGCTGCTGTATGGGCAGCGTTGACAGCGCAAGAGCCGGCCTTGCATGCTTGCAGAGCTGCAATGCAAACACTCAAGCCATCAGGTACTGCAAACGTTTGGGTAGTACTCCAGGTATGCAATGGCGATCACCATCTGTCATATGAGACGCAACGCTGGTAGTAACAGAGCCGGCCTCGCATGCTTGTACAGCTACAAACAACACCCCACGCCGCCATATATTGGAAACATTCTGATCGTTCCCACTGTGTACAGTACCTGCAGACTTCTGCAGGCCACGTAGATGTGACTGCCGACGCCCTGCATGTATGCCCTACGGGCTTCTGGCTTTGGGCTTACCGACCGGAATGATGGTCAAAATCAGTCGGCCACCATCTGTCATGTGAGGCGCATTAGCCACAGGAGGTCATCACTTCTAGTTGGCATTAGCAAGTATATTGCTTGGTGAACAGCGCCCCTCTACTATAGCACCAGGTTTGGGCGAACTGGCCATCGCACATTGCACAAGTGACGCAGCACAAGACTCAACACATCTTCCGGAGGGCAACAAGCAGCAGGAGAAGATCAGGAGGAGGTCAGCTCTTGTGCTGAAGGTGCAGGAAGGAAATGAAGGAAAATGCCCAGAAAGTGCACAAGTAATACGCCGAGAGGAAGAAAACTAACCTGTATTTGGACGCGCTCCCCCTTCTTGCGTGCTCCTGCGCTGTAAGCAGCGTCCTTACTCACGTTATAGCGAGCCAGCAGCCGAGCACCCTCGCCAGAGCCTACCGAAGTTGCCAGAACAGGCGCCACCTGCGCCACCAGAATGTTCAAGTCTACCGGTTGTCATATTTCCTCACAGTCAGAAAAGACGCACAATATTCACATTCACCGGTTGTCATATTTCCTTGCTGTCAGAAAGGACACCGAAATGTTCATATTTCCTCGCTGTCAGAGAAAACTTCCTCCAATAAGGCGGCTTTGCAGTCCTTGTGAGGCCGCTTGGCATTGACAAGTGCGGCTGGGAAAAGAGTATGTATGCTTGCTGCGCAAAGAGAGGAGCCCCTTGTCACGCTTGATGCATGCCTAGCGCCCAGAAAATAATGCAGTGCACCCGTCAGCGCCTGAGCTAGTTGACACTATGATGACATCCTTGACACCATAAGCAGGCAATTTGAGATCTTTCCAGACACGCATCCCCGGGGTCAGAAAGACTAGTCTGGCTAACAGAAGACAACAAGACGTTCTTCTGATGGTGCGCCAGGCTCCAATGATGGGAGAAGGAGCCTGCAATTTTATGGCCGGCATGTTTCCTGCTGAGGCTCCGCAGCGAGCACCCAACACAGCCGGCAGAGCCACTCAATGTCCCGCGAACAGTCACAGCCTTCACCTTGGGGGGTTACAGCAAAGCACTCACTGCCGTGCTGACAAGCACACGCATGTTACAAGCCAAGGTATGGATGGAATATTTTGTGCAGATCTTGTAGGGCGACTAGCATGGAAGTCTCAGTCTTTCCCGGAGGCTGGGTCGGGTTTTGTGTCTTGCTACATTGCTGCTCTTGCTGCTAGAGTGTGTGTGTGTGTGTGTGTGTAAAGTTGGAAGCAATGAATTCACCTTGGGCCGCGGCGGTAGAATCGTGGCGGCAGCGTTGGCATAGGCTGGCAGGTCGGCTCCGCGGCGCAGCTCGAAGATGAGGTTGGGGTCATTCACATCTAGCAGGAGGGGCTGCCTGATCTGGCGCGCCTCGTCAGCATCCCATGCCACGTCAGCCAGCCAGTCGCCCCCCTGCAGCCGCCTGTTGGGGATCGTCGCCTGCCGCGCCTGCATTGCAACGTGGGATTTCGCTGTCAAAAGGTTTGCACGTTGCAGCATTAGTGAAGTTCAATAAGAGCAGGCTTGACAGTGATGTGACAAGTAGCAGGCCCCGCATGTGTTCTGGTATTCCCGAGGCAACTGACGCAATGAAACTTCAATGAAGTCTCATTGCTCCCAGGCGCCTATGGAAGATCAGGAGACATGGACCATGCTCTGCTTGTCTTTTACTACAGCATGTGCTCCCTCACATGGAAAAGGCAGCAAGCGAAATGACAACCGTGCCTTGAGCGGCATTAGCAAGGTTGACAGATATGGAACCCGCTTTCTCTGCTTTTTGCAGCAGCGTATCTTTTGCGGCCACACTTGCTGCCAAACTTGTGCGCACAGCATAATACTGTAGTAGTCATTCAAAAACCCGCAATAATTATCAGTTTCGGCCAAAGAGGGTGGATAAATAAGACCCTACTCCCAAAATATAGAACCTATGAAAAACTTTGAGACCAGATTCGGAAAGCTCTCAACTAGCCCAATCCAATAGAGCATGACCTTAGTAATCTTTAAGTCAGGAACACCCTTACATGTTGCCGTGAATACTTTTCCCCACAACCACCGGTGCGGGTTTTAAAATGACTACTGCAGTGTTGTGGCACTCTGACGAGGTATTGGCACAGGGAGCTCACCCACACAGTGGCAAGCTCTGCCAGACTGGCAGCAATGCCTGGCTGAAGGGGTACAGCTGCCGCCTCTCCTGCCGCTGGTGGCTCTGCAGCTGCTGCTGCATTCCCAGCCGCCTCTGCCAGAGATGCCTCCAACCGCAGCATCTGGTGGTGCACCATTTGCTTGTGCTCTGCATGCCAGGAGATCAAACTTAGCACGCAGAGAATCCGTCAAAGTAGTTCGCGCAGCATTGTCATCATTGATGTGCTGCACTTTGGTTGCCTACGCCACCAGACAGCCCACGCCTATACAAAGACTCACAAGTTACCCCCGCTGTGTAATCTGCACCATTGGAATAAGCTCGCAGCAAGTGATGCAAACAAGCGGACAATTCTCAGATGCCAACCAGTTCACAAGTGGCGCTTGTCTGCTTACCTCTGCTGGAGGCCTCTGCAACAGACAGAGGCTCGATCAGCAGATCCGGATCCAGCCCAAACCACTCCTCTTCCGGTGCGTCTTTAGGCACAGCCACCTCTTTTGCCACCAGCGCCTGTATTGGCAGAAACACACGATTGGGATCGAATCCTCTGGCGCCTCTTAGTGCATGCGCCATTTCACACGGCACTACAACATTGCTTGTGTGTGTCAGTGGCTGAAATCGATGAAATTGAATGAAAAATCAGGGATGAAGTAGAAAGGATACACATGGCAGCAGGCACCCAAAACAGCTAGCAAATTTCGGACTCTCTCCTGGGGCTACATTTAAACCGGTATGAATGACACTTGGCAGCAAGACATTGATTGGAATGACATCTACCCGTTTCTGTTCCGGTGCCTGTTTTGGCATGGATGTCTGTGGCTCGAGCGCCTGTTCTGGCACCGCTACTGCAGCCTCAATCGGCAGCGCAGCTTTTGCAGCTGCGTCTGCAGGGATTAGCGCCATTGGAGCGGCTGAGTTGGCGGCTGCTGCCGACTCGCCCGCTTGCATGGGTTCGTGGCAATCGGCCTCGGGCGGTGTGGGCTGAGGCGTCGGGCTCACTGCTGCAAGGCACAGGAGAAGCCTGTCAAGACCGCCATGCTCGACTGGTGAGAACCACTGGCAAGCGGTCTGCATGGAGTTCCGAGCTTGTTAACATCTCTCCAAGAAGGACATTGCTGAGACACCAGCCATTCATGCCGATGCGCCGCAGTCTTTGTACCCGCTGGAGCATGTGGGGTGTCTCGTTGTAGAAAAGGCGCATGGGTTGTGAACTTTTGTTCAAACAGTGTGAAGCAAAAACTCACCGGCGCTCAGGACCTCTGTAGCGTCATGTGTATCTTCTTCTTCTTCCTCCTCAAGGCTAAGCCGCGTCATGTGCTCATGTGCGCTGTCCGTGCTGCGCTCAGCTGCAACGGCCTCCCATGCAATGCTGCGCTCCCAGTCCAGCTGGCACACCTGCGATTAGGCAATCATTTTGTAAGTCTTCATGTATTGACTCACGTAAATACCACTTGAAGGACTTGATACACATGTTTTTGGCTGGACAGTTCTCGAAAGTGAGAAGCACCATAACAGTTTGTGTTTCGATGTCTTCAGAGAGGATATGTCCCTCTGAAGAGGCCAACCGTGCGCCTTATGTCACATATTCACGGCTTTGTATGACCGTGGCTGTAAAAGTGTCCGCCATGTTTGGGCCAAAACAAGCCACTGCTGCATTAGAAATGTGCCACGCTGTCTTGAGGCTGCATTTCTGGCAGTGAAGGCAAATAGGGTGCGGAGCAAGAGGCACACCGGCTCGAAGCAGGCCTGGGGCAGGGATGCGACTGCATCCCCTGGGTCCACCCAGCCTGATTTTGCGTCCCTCTCTGACAGCAGCGGGTCCCCTCCCTGCACCCTCTTCTGCCTGTGACCAAGCAGTGCCACAACTCATACACATGCTAATGACAGCACAAGTTACAAATCACAAGTTACAGATTACAATGCATGACTTAATCGTGTCCTAACATCTATCAGGCTGAACAATGTCGGATAATGTGCATGCCAGACTGATGATCCATGCCCTGGTCAACCAAGAGCACATTTTCAACTTTGCCTGCTCGTCACATGTAGGATCTCACTGCAAGAAGGTGAACAACTGCAAGTTGCTGCAAGGAGAATTCGTGTGGGCTCGTGGCATGTCTGTGAATTTTAGTGGAGGGGATGCATGCCTTCGTCTCCCAGGCGGAGGCTTGGTGCTTGGTACTTCATCCTCGGGTAGCGGGATTCTCCCCTGCCGCCCGGGCTCGTCTGCAGCCTGTGCTGTTCCCTCCTCCTCCTCCTCCCCTTCCTCTGCTTCCTGGTCCGATGGCCCTGCCTCGTCATCGCTGTCTGACGCCCACGCATCTGCCTCGTGCTCGGCAGCTTCCTCAGCAAACATTAGCGCCGCCTCGTCATCTGACGCCGCCTCGTTTTGATCAATGGCGGCAATACCTGCGCTCAGTATTCACATCATAGCACTCTCTACCTACTACAAAATGTCGAAGCACAAAACCAAAGCACCTTCACAACTCACAGAACAGTCGACGCCAGAAAAATCCGGCAGGGATTGCTTCTTGATTCAGCAAATGCCTTGCGTGGGCATGCATGAGTTCCCTGCGCTCAGATCATAGAAGAACAGAACATATGTTATTCAATAGCACACTATCTATCAATGTTGGTGCCTTGCGCTTCCAATCAAATACTTCTCCACCCTGTGATTGGCCAAATTGAACACTAGCCCCCTAAGGCAAAGCACTCGTTATAGCTATCTCAATCCCATGTACAAAAAGACACCAATTTACTTCAGAAACAATCAGAGCCAGAGACAGATATGGCAAAAATTGATTCTCTGAGTCAGCAAGATGCCGTTATTGGGCATGCTTGGGCCACAAAGGGTTTCTGCCATGCTCTTCTAAATCCCAAATGACAGCGTTAGCACAGAATCAAGAGCTCATGCGAGGTCATAAGAATGACTCACTGGGTTGCCTTTCTTGGCGCGGCTTGCGCTCCGTTCGCAGGCGTGCCTGCTGCGGTTTCTCTTCTTTATCACCGCCAAAGAGCTCCGAATAGCGCAGCACTGCAGTTGAGCCCAGATCCGCCAAAACTGGCAACTCCACCCCCGCTATAACCCCAGCACATAGATTGTCATTCCGTCACAATTTTTCAACCTCATTTTTTGACGATGTCTTGCCTTGTTCAGCTCCTAGGCATGCTGCATTCCATGGTACGCAGACAAGGAAAGGCATCCTTGGCAGCTCAAGCATGAATTCAAGTGCCTCAAGGTCCTGGCTTGCATACTCTCCCTGGAACGCATGCAGGTATACAAGAGCTTCATCAGCAACACGCAGGTTTGCATGCAGGCAACTGTGTGAGCGAGAGACCCGCCTTCTTTGGCCATTTCCAGCTGAGCAATCAGCGCGCTGCCAGTCTTGGCAGGCGCAGCAGCCGAAGCAGGCTGCAGAGGCCCGTCGTCTTCAGTCAGAGAGAAGAGGCGTGGGAGGTCGGCGGCCGTTACTAGGGGCTGCGCGAGAGCGGTACCCTACAGCATGCACTGCATATGCTCAGGCTACACCGTCACAGTCCTCTCTGTTGACTTGCATGCTTGACATGATAGTTTCTTTGCAAGATGCTGTGCCTCGCCGGTGTTCTGAAGCGCCCAAAAAGATCAATGCCACTCTCTGCCCAGTGAGCCAACATTGCATAAATTTGAATTGGCAATTCTGAGCTGGGCAGCCACCTTCAAAATCGTGCAGGTTTTTACAATAAGGTAAATGTACACCTGAGATTCCAAGAAAACATAGGAGACCGGGCCGCTCAGCGCACACCTGCAGCGGAGGCAGGCTTGGAGGAGCCAGCCCGAGCTGCGGCAGAGTGCCGAATCCGGTGGCGGCCGTCGCCGCCGCCGCCGCCGATTCCGGGACTACGGCACTGGCCGGTGCCATTACGGGTGCAGGTGCCGCAACGGGCAAAGGTGCAGCAGCCAATGTCGATGCGGTCGCGGCTGCGGCAGCCGACACTGCAGCTGCGGCCGACGGCACAGGGAACTGCAGGATGGGTGCCAGGGCCGCGTCCACATCAGCGTCGTAGTCATCCTCCTCTACGGCCGGCGCCGGGGGCAGCTGATTTGCAAACGGAAGCTGCAGCCTGTGCAAGAGCAGAACATGAACGTCACACTCTATACAATAAGTAGAAGACACTGGCAAGGGGAGAAGTGCTGCGCAAAAACGCCCATTTTTAAGACCTTTATCAGCCTTACAACTGGCAGCTGCTTGCCGGCATTTGCTGCAGCTTGTCAATGCAGGCACCGAAGGGATTTGCCAGAGAGCTCATACCCGGAATATACTGCTCTTTCCTGTAGCAGACTGGCATGCTGAGCCACAGAATATTTCGCTGCATGCAAAGAATGCAAGGTCGGAGGGTGCTCACCCGGGGAGGGTTTTGGCCGGCTGTGGAGCGGGAGCACTGACATCCTCTGCCATCTCTTCCTCATCGCTGTAATTCTTTGCATCCTCATCCTTTTCCCCGTAGCCATCCCTGGTGCTAGATTCTCCGCCCTTGCCAGCATCTCCCTAAAACAAGGGCAGGCATGATCGAAGTTTTTAGCAGGTCTGCCTCCAGGTGCTGAGCCTGCCAGGGAGCACCTTAAGTCACGGAGCACAGAGGCTGTCTAGGAAGGCTGTGGTATCCGTGCATCTGATCTCTTCTATATGATGATCAACTGCTGCATCTGCTGCGTGATCTGATCAGATGATAGGCATGTATGCGTCGAAAGCATAACCACACCTGCAGCGTCAGGACATCTCCGCCAAGCTTCTCATCGCCCAGAGCAAACAGCGCCTCCCGCGCATCCTGCATTCATGCGATTGCAGTGAGCTCAATGCAGTTAGCACATGTCTCATCCGTCTATTATGCCTAACGAAGTGTCAAAGCCATTTTGCACTGAATATCAAGCAATGAAGGCACGTGGCAGGTCAACTGATCTGCACAACTGACCTCATCCATGTAGTCATCCTCCAGCTGCATGTCTCTATCCACATTGCCGAAGAGGAACCCCACCAAGCTACCACCACGGTCCTCCCCATCGCCTTCACTGTCGCTTTCCATGCTGCGGTATGTGCACTTCAAATGTGCATTCCCAGCAAAATATTCATTTTAAGAGGGTGTCAAACACAATGTAATCCTGCTCAGGATGATAGCCAGGAAGATTTCTATGTACTCCATCATTGCTGTGTCAGATCCGCCGAATACTTTACAGATCTCCTGTTCATTCGCGACCGATATCGGAGGCAAAATAGTTGTTTGTTTGTCTCATTCAAATCGCCAGAACCCTTATCCCTTGCGACTGGAGAACAAAAGCATGTTCGATGCTAAGCACCAGATGTCTTAAAATTAATACAACGAAATGGCGAGGAGATCACGATGGCTGAATCAGGTTCTGATTTTGCTTCGTCTATCTCTGTTGTAACTGGAATGTTCTGGGAGCCAGGAAAGTTGCAGTGCACCGCATGTGATGCCAGTATTGGCTTTCGCATTGGAAAGGCTGGCCCTGAACATCGCGTGAACCTTGCGTGTATGGGACCGACCTCGGAAGAGACGGTGTTTTGAGCATATCTTCACAAACGGAGGTCACGTAACGATCGGTTCTTCCAAATGCATTAATTTATACATTATCTGTGGGTGTTGGTGAGTTTTTTTGTGCTTGGTCATTCTTGGATCGTTGGCCTCAGGCAGCCTTCTGATCTAAAAGACTGTATTGATCGTGAGTGAAAGTACCAGTGGTTTGATACATTTAAGGAATGTAGCTTCAATTGTCGATCCCTGCATGGGCAAGCGTCTTCCTTACAAGGTACAGAAAGCTGCCTAGCCACTTCAGACATTTGCAGTGGCATGAATTTTATGCTCTGTTGTACTGAGCCGTACTCGATCGAATGAATGCAGAACCGTAAGGACAAGGGCAAACTAAAGGATATTAAAGAAGAAGATCAGGCGAAAGCGAGACAGCAGAAGCTTTACCACTACCAAAAGCAACTGCACAAGGTAAGAGCCTCCACTTTGGGGAGGCCAGAATTATGTGACAGCCATGCGCAAATCATGCCCCTTTAGAATGCTCCCGTGGCTTTCTTTTCTCTCCATAGAGCATGCATGAGGGGCCTGGATGTAGCTACACGGCTGTCGCATTGCAGGCTATCAAGAAGGCCAAGGAGTTCGAGATCAGGAAGGTCTCACGCCGCCTGAAGCATGCGCGGGAGAGCCAGGATAAAGATGGAGGCACAACTGGCGGCCAGGCGGCAGCTGTGCAGAAGCTGCAGGACCAGCTGGAAGCTGTCAAAGCAATTGGTCTTGATGGTCTCACCAAAGAGGTCAGAACCCTTCAGATGCCACATGCTGGCTCTTGAAGAGCTCCTTTGTCAAAGCACTCGAGTTGCCAATTTGCTTGTGAAATCTTCATTGCTAGTGACTGCGACGCAGGCGGCGGGAAGCCTGGTGAGAGGGACGAGCATGAATGTTGAAGACAGCAAGCCAGAACAGCAGGTAGTGTCTGCAGCACCCTTCAGGCTTCCAAATTTGTAGCCCCGCGCTGCTGTTGCTGCTGCAGTGTCAATCAGCAGCATCAGCAAAGGAGCGGCCATGATGCGTGGCCAATTATCTTTAAAGCGCACTTCACTCTGCGAGGCACCTGCGAGTTTTATAACAAGTTGAGGCAACTTTGATGGATACGAGGCCGTCGATGTTTGCCTGCAGGAAGCGCAAGCAGTGATGCTGGTGAGGGCGCGCATTCTGTCGGCCAAGTGCGTGCAGGAGAGCCTGGCGGCTGCCCGGCAGGCGCTGGCGCGCCTGGAGGCAGGTGCGCGGCAGCCGGCGGCGGCTGCCGCGCTGCCGGCGGCCGCGCCTGACCTCGCGCCAGGGTCGGGCGCTTCAGATGGCACGCCAGAGCTTGCCAGGTTTGCAATGTCATCTTGCACCCGTTGTCACAATTTCGTGGGGCCTTGCCATGGCATTTTGACACTGCTCAATGGCGATCACATGAGGACCCCTACTGTTGTGGTGTGATCTGGGTATCAACTTGCCTGCATGACAAGTGATCGGTAGCTTTTGCATGCTGCTTCATTGCTGACTGCGTGAGATTATTGAGCTCGGTTTTGCTGGGGCGCAGCTCTGGAGAGGCTGCTTCTGAGAGTGACACGCCTGAGGCGCCCTCTTCCAGCGACGGTGAAGTCTCCGAGGTGTGCTCCAGGTGTCTGATGTGTATCGCAGGCATCCTGACAGTCACATGGAAACCAGACACTGAACTCATTCCTTGCTCGTGTGCCCTGTTCTGAGAAGGGTGCGGATTTTCCAGCTGCTGATTTGAGTTTCATACCCTCATTAAATCAAATTGCTCATTCAGGCACAACTGAGATGTTGGCTGTGGCGTCACAAGCACTGTGAGCAATGTTGCAGGATGGGGAGGAGAGGACAGCAGCGAAGCGCAGGAAGCTGCTGGAAGGTGGCGGGGAAGCTTCCACGGGGCCGAAGAAGCAGCCAAAGCCGCCGCCCAAGAAGAAAAAGAACCGCTTGGGGCAGCGAGCAAGGAAGCTTCTGGCTGGGGCTCCGCCAGGTGGCGTTCCTGCCACACAGGTCAGCACATGCACGACCCGATTTTCAAATTCAAAGTCGTTACTCTTTGTTTCAGGCGCGTGCATTTGTTGAGGTGGCTGTCTGGCAACAGGGTTGCATCAGACAGATGGGGCCCTGTAAGCACTGTGCCATTCAGCCTCTACTAGAGCCCTCCTTTGAGCAATTTGAATGGTGTCCCTGTCGCTCTGCCTTCTTGCTGGAGCCTTGCTGGGCAACCATCAGTGCAGACTCTGAGGTCATCTGAGACCATGCGCCAGAGGCAAGGTCAATGCGAGGTCGTTCTCGATTGGCTGTTCTTTGCTCGTGTCACAGTATGGACTACCGGTATACAGGGTGCTCGGCCAGGACCGCGCCCACAGCTTGGGCAGCCCATTGGGCAGGTGGGCAGGCCAGGTGTCACAGTAGCTCAGCAGCGGCACAAGCCTGCTGGGTTCAAGACTGACCAAGTCAGCAAGAAGCCCACCAGCACATTGCAGCAGCCCAAGGCAAGTACATCAGTGGCAGTCTCTTGTGGCAACCATTCTGAGCGCAGAAAGCCATAGTAAGTTTGCTGGAAGGGAAGCCAGCTCTGAGATATGCTGAGTTCTGCATGGATTTTGCTCCTGAAGCTTGTGCCCTCATCGCATTCACAGTTGTCATTGCAATCGATGCATGTTTTCTGAAGTCTCGCGTATGTGTAGATCTGCACATGCAGGAGCTCTAGAGCTGTGTTCGAAATCTGAGGCAATGTGCTGTGTTGCAGCAGGGCAAGGTGACATCCGGGGCAAAGGAGCAAGAGCAGCTGCACCCATCGTGGGCTGCCAAGAAGGCAATGGCTGACAGGGGCGGGCTCATGGCACCGTCACAGGGCACCAAGGTTGTCTTTGGGGACGACGATTGATTTTTGCCTCTGTGGATGCATGCCCAGACAAAATTTGGCTTTTTGCGACAGTGCATGTGAAGACTTGTTGTCTCCGAGCGAAACATATATGTGCCGCTAAGTGCTGTGCTGGGTATTATCAACCCCAGACTTGACATTTCCAAGCGTGTTCTAATTTTTCTTGTAAGCGACAATCGTAGTTTGTGCATGTCTTAGAAATGAGGCATCAATGTCAATACTTCGTGGTCTGATTGGGCTTGTGAGAACCATGATTATTTCAGATCCAGTTGCAAGAAAGATGTCTTACAGTGTCAACAGCGATTCTGGCGGGACATTTCTCTTCTCAACTGCGCTGAATCGCGTCATGTCTTGCATCCTACGCAAGTGGTTGCTGACATTACAGGCAAGGCACAGAACTGGGCTTCAACTTATTCCTCCCAAAATCTCCCAAATCTGCCTCCGGTGATCTTCTCAATAATTTCATCCCCAATTTGCGCTGCCATGACTCATGTCTACCATCCAGCACCTCAGAGCGAGCTTGCAAAGGCTGTCTTCGAATGCTGGCAGTAAGTGGACAGCGGCTGATTGACCTGCGCATTCCTCTCCCCACACAGCACCAGCCACCGAATTTGGAGGCTGCACTCTCTAAGGAAGGGCGCGATTAGGCCACCACGAAGGAGTTCCAGGTCCCCTTGGCACCAGCGTCAGCGCCCTTGAACCACCTCTTGTCTCCAACCTGTACCTTGAGGATGTACAGGTTTCCATTGCCCACAGCGGCTGTGATCAGCTGGTGGCGACCACCCTCATCTCCGTCAGCTGTACAAACACACACAGAGAACTCGTCAGCACGTTGAGTTTAGAGGGAAAGAGGCTTAATGACACTGCTTCATTCTGGCTTGATACCTGGGAGGCCTGGCACCCAACAAGCCTCCGTGCTGAAAAGAACTTCAGAAACAAGGCGAGCAGAAGCACTCATCGGGCATTGATCCAGCAGAGCAGACATGCATGCCTCGACATTTGGCAATGCAATGAAGCGCCACCCGAGCGGATCAGAGAGTGCACATCACAGAAAGCCAGGCGTGTCTTTTGAAATGCAGCCTGAAGCGCTGTGCAGGCAAATCAGCCGGTCGGAGTGATACTGCATCACAACTGCAGCACAAGCAACCAACACCGGTACCTTGTCAACATAGTCACTAGCTGGCACACCATATCGGCACACCCATTTGCTGTAGAAGCAACGTTAGCAATATGGGCGGGCGTGCGAGCGAGTCATAAGGGCAGAGCAGGCTGAGGGTGGAGGAGGAAATTACCTGTCCTGGTGAGGATCTCATACTTGTAGTAGGTCTTGCCCTTCTTGTCCTTGGCCTGCTGGACATCCAAGAGGGACGCAACAGACACCTTGTTGGGTGCGAAGCCGCCCTCTGACCGGGACTCGCCTGCGTCCAGCAACAGAGGCACTCAGCGCATGCATAGAGTCCTGCGCTGTTGCTGCACTATCTAGCGGAGTGTGATGTGCTGACTTATAGTGTGCCTGGGAAAGCTGCAAATTACCAACGGACATCCCTCCCACAGGCCTACTGACTGACGCTGAACAGCAATCTTAGTTGAACGCTACAACGCTCCAGGCTATCTGGAGATTAACAGTCACAGTTGTGAGGCAACCCGGTACTATGGTGCACTGACCAAGATAAAGAAGAAGTGCAGCCATGTAGGCACAGCCATTGTTACTGCTGTTGAACGGAGTCCACAGCCACGAATCCACATATGGAGGCAAACGCATGTGGGGTGCTACTTTCCTACTGGGGAATATTCGGAATCAAAACGCTATCACTACCTCCCAACAACACCAAATTGTCTTAAAGCGCCAGGCTTCAGAATGGGCTGCCTTGCATGCGAGCATCGTGCAGCAACATACACAGTGATCCCTCGCCTAATGAGCTCCTCACAGAGTCCCTGACCAAGATCCCAAGAGCCTATATTGCACAGTGTATGACCTGCAGATGCTCGCCCCGGCTGGCCGGGTGCGGTACAGATACTGAGCAGTGTTCCCGCGTTTGATTTGGTATTGCTTCGGCCTGGCGAGTCCATGAAGGGGTGAGATATTGGCAGCCTTTACTGCAGCCTGTTTGCATACGCACGTTGCCTCCGGCAGGAGCGGTGTGTAATGATTAAGTCATGATAATGACCTGCAAATGCATGAATTGGAGGGTAGAGGCGCACCCTTGAACACCTGGGCGCCCAGCAGGTTCTTGTTCTCGTCCAGGAACTTGTCGGGGGTGCCGTACTCCTCGATGGAGTTCTTGGTGGTCGACCGCACCATCACTGCAATGCTGTTGACAGCATCTCCGTTGTCCTCGTACCTGCATTGCAACAAACAAATTAATACCCTCTGCAGTAATGCCGGCTGTGATTCTCTGGTCTCTTAAAGGCCTCAGGTGACCTCTACGTGGGACATCCTATTGCGCAAAGCAGGGGTGCGTGACCTCCTTGCTCCCAACATGCTCAAATACCTTCCAGGTTATCTTGTCATATTTGAGGGATTGCCTATAACTGGCACAGTATTCCACAAAAACCTGAAACAGATGGTCCTGGATCGGTCTATGCCTCAGCCTATCCACCCAGAGAGGCCGCACACATAACAGACAGTGCAAGGGGAAGATTTAGATCAAAGGGGTGCATCGCAGCTTGGACAGAGTGCAGTGAGAACTCAATTCCCCGCAGCCCAGGATATGCAAACGGAATAGACCATTGCAGGACAGGCGCAGTGCCTGGAGTGAACCAGACTGGTGTGAGCACCTCAGCTGTGTGCCAGGGAACTCCTTCTCCTTGGAGGGGTTGTACTTGGAGGGCAGCAGGAGTGCGAATCCCTCGCCGCTGTAGGGCACGAAACCTGTAGGCATAGGACAGAAATGCTCAGGTTCAGGGATCAGCTGCAGGCATCAACTATCAGACCTTGTGTCTTCTTGGTTGCACTGAAACTCAGAGATCTCCAGCAGCGTGCAGGGAAATATTCCACTTGTAGTCAGTGATTGCTTACCTGTGGAGTTGGTCGCCTTGGAGCCAAACACCTGGAACAATCACGATCATGCTCAGCACATGTCCAAACGAAAGTTCCTGAATTGCGATTCAGCAGCACGACGACAAATTTAGACAAGTAGCCGCATAAATAACATAAGCATTGTATGAAGTTCTTGCTCACCCTGGCAGCCTCGCCGAAAGCTGCCTCAGACGGCCTCACGCCGGACAGCAGTGCAATGGATCCTGCCACACCGGCAAGAACTCCGCGCCTTGCGACGGCCTGCACTCCCAGAATCACAAACGCATCACGGATTGCACTCTTCGACTGAGACTGAGCACAGAAACAGTCGATTGCAACATTTGAAGGGCCCCGATGAGGCTTGCAAGCGAGAGCTCTCGTGTCCAGACACCGCAACACAGCAAGCGGAAGGATCGCCCAGCTCACCGACTCCTGGTCCTGGCTAGCACGGACCACCACGGGGCTGCGGACAGCGGACACAGCGGTGCTGCGAGCCCTGACCTTGAGCTCCTGGCCCACAGCAAAGGGTTTGGCGGAGATAGTCTGCATATTGAAGGCACTCCCTACGTGCACAAGCAGAAAATGGTCGAAGACTCCAGCCAACTGCGAGATGCAGGAGCAAAGAACTCAAATTCTGCGCTGCACAACTCCCAACAAAGCTCTACTTGCTGCAATCTTCCAGGATAATTGTGGATAGCATGGGCAAGGGAGTTGAACTATACACAAATCCCCAGACAGCTCAGATGCAGAGCAGTAGCGCGAGCATTCACATTCCAGTTCCTGTCGATCATGCAGACTAGTTCAGGCTGATCTCACAGCACATTAGACTGACCTGTAGTGCTGGGCTGTACAGCTGCAGCAAGGACTGCAATCTCCCACTCCCGTGTGATCTGCCCTCCTCCCTGGCTGCTCAATTGATGGTGCTGCTGTAAATTCGAGCTGGTGCCTCTGACGATTGCTGAAGTCAGATGAAGATGGCTGCTGAATATCTTGGGCTGTCCTAATGCAAAGCTGCAGCACCTGCCTCCCCCTCAGCAGCTCCACAATCCCCAGCTGCCACTGAGACATCCTGCTCGCCCTGCTGCAGAAATTCCAATTCCTAAAACTTCACCATCATGCAGACATCCAGAGTGCCAAAGCAGTGCAGGCTTCTGTCTCACCTGGCTGCTGATTTTGGTTGCGCTCCTGAGCGAGTGCATGAGCTCTCCTTCATGCCCTGCTTGCGCTGCAGTTTCCTAAGCCCCTGCAGCACCTGATGCACACCAAGCAGCTCCACCCTCGCAGCTGCAGAAACCCCTCAGCAAAGCTGTACAGCTGTACCAGTGTTCATCCCTGCTTCTTCATAGTATCTTCAATTGCTGCATGGCAGGCCGAGGGCGCAGCTCTGGCAAAGTGACAAGAAATATAGCTTTGCCTGCATACATGTGTAAGGCTGCTGCACATCTGCAGCCTCGCATGCAAATCTGCAGAACATTATTGAGCAGCCAGCTGCAGTATTGCTACATTACAGATCACAGCGGTACTGCCAAACAAGGAGAGCAGTACCCATCAACCCTCTGAAGTCTTCTCAGCAGTGCTTAATACAGCACAGGATCAAAATCCTTCTCAAGTATTCAATTTGCTGTCTTCCCATTCCCTGCATTCCCATGCCTGTCCGGTGCGGCTATCGAATAACTCACAGCTAGACAAAAGTTCTTGGGTGACAGGTCTGCAGCTGCTCAAGCCCGCTGTACATAAGAGGAATGCCAACTCAAAGAATGCTCCCTCAGGCCACCACAAAAGAGTTAGACACGCCCTGGCCGTCCTTGTTGGCTCCCTTGAACCAGCGCTTGTCTCCAATGGTCACCTGGGAAACACACAGCACGTGAGCTTCAAGGCCAACCTCTGTGAAGCGCTGCGATCGGGGACAGCAACAGCCCCAAGTCTGCACTGGAGAGATAAAAGTATGCGCTCCTCTTGCACCTCAACAATGCAAGGAACCAGCGCAGATTAAAACATATGACAGGCACTCTACCAGAAGGCCTTGCATAGATTCCAAGAGCGCGCGTTACACATCTTAGTCTGCAGTGAAAGTTGTGCTGCCCTTGAGCATTCCATTGAAAACAACCACGGCTGACGATTGTCAAATATAAATGCAAGTTTTGCGCATGGCAAGGAGGCTTACCTGGCAGATGTAGAGTGTGCCATTGCCCACGGCAGCGGTGATCAGGTTGTGCTTGCCACCCTCGTTGCCATCAGCTGCAGCCACCAGGCCCCCAATTTGTCAGCACACTATCGAGCAAGTAATGAGTACAGCTTTGCTGCAACACAACTCAACAAGTGAAGCTCACCAGCTAGTGCGCTGACAATTTTGACCAAGCACGGGATACACTGATTCTTACTGATTCTTTAGTGGGTAAAACAGACATCAAGACAGCTTTTAATTATGTCCGATCCTGGCACCATTTGATATTCATGCACCATTGTAATCAACATGCACAGGGCTGTTGAGGCTGACATTTGATGAGCTTGAGCTGACTCTGCAACAGGACAGGACTCTGATGCTGGCTATGAAAATTGGTATACAAGGAGGGGGCGCATGCTGTAAAGCGGTCAGAAGGTACGGTCTGCTGCGCGTACCTGAGCGTGAGAGGATGTCGTATTTGTAGTAGGTCTTGCCCTTGGAGTCCTTGGCCTTCTGCACGTCCAGAAGCGCCGCGGTCGATACCTTGTTCTTCGCAAAGCCGCCCTCAGAAATGGTCTCGCCTGCGCATAGTGTGACGCAATGCTCAGATGCAACTCCTGCCATTGCTCGTTTATTGATCCAAGGTGGAGTGTGATGCCAATAGTCCCATCCTTGTCTCAAGGAGCTACCCAGCAGACACTTTTTCTGACCCACAGATTTCCCCTGATAATGAAAAATACCGTTTAGTGAAAAATATTCGACAGCTGAGGCAGAGAAGGCATGTGGAACAAGCAGAGGGCAGGAGTTGGCCCCATCAGCACACGTATGCTTAGTGGAAATAACAACTGATGCTTACTTGCTGCCACAAGCACATGCAAGGGTGGCTTGATCAGGCTCCCAAGCCGTTTGGCAGCTGCGAGTCACAAAGGGAAGAGCAATCACAGCAGAAGGTGAGGTGGGCGAGAGGCTGTACCCTTGAAGGTTTGCTCGCCCAGCAGGTTCTTGATGGAGTTGAGGAACTCGTCCGGCGCTCCGTACTGGTCGATGGAGCTCTTGTCCGACTTGCGCGTGATGACAGTCACCTGCAAACCAACGACGCTAGGAAACATCATGTTTATTATTATTATTATTATTACAAGCCTATCCAAGCCACAGTTGGCTTAGGTGCGTCGCAGCAGCGTTTGTATGACAGCCTTCCAGCTCGGCCTATCTTGGCACCTTCATCATCATCATGTTTAACCCGCTGTATCCTTCTTCTCTCTGTGGTTTCATAATTGTTGCATGCAGTTCCTGCCTGTTGCAAAGCGCGGGTGCAGACGAGCTGCTAGCAAGTTCTGAGCAATACAGGCACCTCCAGCAAGATGAACCAGAGAATGGCTCTTAAGAGGGTTCCTCCAGCAAAATGGAGTACTTTGGTTGGGCGTAAGCACAGGTGGCTGGATGTACTGTACTAAGTGTACTGCAAAAATGAGCAGGAACTGACAGTACAACAATAGCAGAGCAAAAGACAGAGGCTTACATGGTTCAAGTTGTCGCCGTTGTCCTCATACCTGCACAGTTGCATCAACATTATCATTAATCCCCAGCTCAATAAATCTGAAAATCCCATCTGATCTGGTTAATCCACTGAAGCTCTCTGATTGTCATCACGCACACAAGTACAGATCCCCTGGGCAACTGGAGCAACAGCTGCAGGCGAGCAATCTAGCGCACCTCAGAGCCACGCCACTCTCCTCCCGCTCCTTGCTGGGGTTCCACTTGGAGGGCAGCAGCAAAGCAAAGCCCTCGCCGCTGTAAGGAATGAAGCCTGCAGATCGATAGCAACAGGAATTTTCAGGCTAGAAGCCTCTTTTTGGTTGAGAAGGGTATGACGCAGATTAAACCACGCAATACATTAAGATATTCTTTTAGAAAGCTCGTTGTGTCAGCGTGAATGCCAGCTGACGTTGCTGCACTTGCATGGCACTTGCTCACAGGCATGCGTTCAGGTCGCACGAGAGCAGACCTGTGGTGTTGGTTGGCTTCGACTTAAAGATTGATGCGGATTCTCCGAAAGCCGCTTGCGATGACTGCGGTTTTGAAAGGAGCAGAGAGGCTCCAGCCAGACCAAAGAGGACACCTCGGCGTGAACCCTGCAACCACCCACAACGCGCACGTCGGCCTATGCATGTGAATCTGTCCGGACAGATGGAATTGATTCCTCTTAAAATCAAGATCGCCACGCCGCCTGGATGCCCTTCGTGAATCGCTCTGTGCCGGGCTAATAGAAGCTGACATGCTGCAATCGAGTACGAGGTCTCAACAGCACAAGACCCTGAACATGTTTGAGCTACACCACCGGAATGTTGTGGAAGAATCAAGCCGCGCAAAAAGTGTTGCAATGAATAACAGCCTTCCATTGCTATGCCCGCCAGCAGCATGCCGAGTACGACTCTGGCACTTGTGATTGGCAGAGCTGTACTCTGCCAGAGCAACGAACAACCCGGGACAAGGATCACCAACAAAATACAGCGAAACCAACTATGATAATTCTCAGACTAGATCAGACCTGAGTGTCTGCAGCCTCGGCTTTCACGAGGCATGGCAACCTGTTTTGGGACTGCCTGCCAGACCTGGCACGGAATGCAGTGCTGCAGCCGCAGAAAGTGCTGGTCAAGCTCATGGTCTGCATCCTGAGCACTCGTGAAGGCTGCAGCTGCGCGATTAACTTGCGAAACAGCAAGTTGTTCACTGGGGTTTCGCTGAGCGCAATCTCCAGCAAATTTTAGCCCAAATCTCGGTGGCCAATCAGGGACTCGGAATAATTGTGCCCTGCCCTCTGCGTGGCTGCGCCCATGTGGCTTTCGACAATGGTGCAGTGACCCCTGACCTCGACTATGGCTAAGGGTCTTGACCTCACTTGGGGGGCAATCCCATTGCCGCACAACTGGGCATGCGTGGCATATGGACATATCCTAAAGTTAGTACCTGCAGGTCAACACTAAGATGCACCTAACGCGCATCATATATGCCAACCTGGTTGATATCACAACTTGAAGCCATGAGTGCTGCACACACTGTGGTACTGCCGTAGTATGTTAGATATGCTCAAGATGTCAGCAAGTTTAGCTGTTGAGCTGATGGCTAATGATCAATCAAGGGTTGCAAGACATGTTTGTTTTGCTTGTGCGTACAGAAGATGCACTCTTGTAGTATTGCCATAACATGCCAGGTCAAGCAATATCCTTGGTCTCCAATCGACCTGAAAGCTTAGGCATCATGGCCCTCTTCTCTCAATGTCAAACGGTCAAATTCGCTCCTTCCTGTTTTGCAACATGGAATTGGATGGCCTAACAACGGCAGCTATCCTTCTTTTTGTTGGTTGCATTGGCCTCAATCGTTTCGTTCATCTCTGTCCCCATTGAGGAGAATTCCGCAATGAATATAGCGTGCGTCACCTTGAAATATGTGAGTGTACCCTGTTTAATTGTATCGTATAGATCATGATCAAATGCAAGGGGATATCTATAGAAACTTATTAAAAAGGATTTTTTGGGTCCCTTTGATGTCAGAGAATTTGATAGCCTTACAAGCTTCAACTTTAAGCTGTAATCACTATTATCACCCCCTCGAAAGCACAAGCACAATTATTTGCAGCAAGCTTGTGAATGATCGTTACCGAATAAAGCACATGTTTTCGCGCTTTTCAACGATTCCTTGGTCGTCCTGCGCAGTTGACCTTCGCTCGAGAGTGGCACGTGGAAGGCTTTGAATTCAGGTAAAATTGGATGCAACGAACGAGCCAAGAAGAAGCTGGCCTGCTGGGTGGCAGCCATAATAACATGGCATGAGGCACAATATCTTAGATTTTACGCAACGGCCGGGAAGCTTGAGCCTAAATGCACTGATTGCACATGGAAGAGGCACCACCACTGCAGTGCATCATTCTTCAGAAGGCGCTTCAGCTTGCCACATCGATGATATCAAATCTGAATCCGATTCTGATCTGAGTCAGTGAGTCACTGATGGCATGGTTGCAGTGCTGGAAAGTGCTGTGGCGCCTTATGCTGACGTGGCAGCCTAATTCAAGAATAAACAATGTCACACCAGCACAACCAGAAATTCCCTTAATGCTGTTTATAGCTAGCTAAGCAGAAATCCATTCCCACCCTTGACACTATTGACTCAGCAGTGCATGACCAATGTGACATCCTCCCTAATCCAAATCTGGCTACACAATTTTGCTGCCCCCTTTCCACTCAATCCCAAAAGGCTGTTACTGTATCCCATCCCAGAAAGTTACACCACTGCGGTGTTGGCGACCTGGTTTTGAATATCCACTGGCGCTCCGAGCCGTCTTGCTTCAGCTGCAGCCTCTGCCAAAAGCTCTGCTTCAGGCCACACGTCCCTGTATGTCTCAGGAAACGCACGCTTTGTGTCACCTGCACACCGCACACAAGGAATGCCATTCAGGAGAACGAATTGACCGCGCCATGCAACACCTGGACTTAATCGTGGCAGCACATCGCGCGTCGCGCACTCCCTTCCCCACGAAAAAGGAAGCCACTGCATGAAGATGAAAACAGCATGAAGCCACTGTGGAACCTTGGCTGCCAATGCTCTGACGTTTGCCCTGCTTCTACTGCAGCCTTGCTCACGCAGTTGCCTTAAGAAACGCATCCAAGCAGCTGCGCATCCTGTTGGGGTGGTTGATCATTCAGCGGCCTATCGTGTAAAGTACGAAGCAGGAGGCCCACGAAGCCCACCTGCCACCTTGTACATTTTTGGGCGCCACTGAGGCAGGGGTGTCACATCTGGCCCACAGGCGGCAGCCAGCCAGTCATTGTACTCCCATTGCTTGTCCCCCAGCATGTGCGTATGCCTGCAGGCCACCAAATGACATTCAAAGTCTTTCACATATCAGAAAGTGTGCCCCGGCTGGCGGGGGGCGGTATAAAAACTGAGTACCGTGCCCACGGTTGATTGGATCTTGCTTGGATCTGGCAAGTCGATCGAGGGGTGGGAATGTGGCAGCCTCCAACTGCAGCTTGTCTGCAGGACGTACCTTGCCTTTTGGCAAGAAATGGGTGTTATTAAAACATTACAAACAATATCAAAATTGTAGACTGCTCAGCAGGGCTGGGAACCTGTTCCAGGCAGCAAGTTGTCCCCAGCAGGTGCATGTGCCTACAGGCCACAGCAGGTGCTGAAGCACCCAGCCCAGGATGTTGATCCAAGTGATGTAGTGAAGCCACCCCTCAAGCTCAAAGGACAGACCCGTGAGCAAAAATATTTTGCCGTTGCTGCATGCAATGTCCCTGCAGTGCTGCGCTGTGCACTCATCATGACAAAGCGCACACAGCACTGGTGTGCAAATGCACAGAAATTGGCCATGACCATGATGGCTAAGCACCTCTCCACTGTCTGCTCTACTGGATCCTGGTACACCAGAGCAGCGGTGTTTCCTTTGCACATCCAACAGGCAACAGGGCAGCCCTTGTCTGGAAGGAAGAGCCAACTAGGGACCACTTCTCATTTACCTTGTTGCAAAAGTTCCCAGTCACCAATTCACAGGATCAAATCAAATGCCCGCACCTCTTTGGAACGCCCTCTTTGTCCAGGTCAGCGTAGAAGGCGCTGATGTCAGCGAGCATGTGCCGCTGACCTGGCAGGCTGACGCGAGCCGACAGCACGCGCGCAATCCATTTCGCCTGCAGCTCGTATTGCGCAAAGGGGACCACCTTCCAGGGGAGGCCCACAAAGGCAAGGGTGGGTGCGGTTGATGGAGGGAATATGTGCTGGTACAGCGGAGAGACCCTGCATGCCAAACCAGGCGCTCTTTTGTTTTGAATAGGCAGCTTGTTGTAACGGCATGGAAGTGCGCATATCTTTGATACATGCGGAAGAAACAGGCAGACCTTCACCAAGCATGCACATCATCAGGGAATCAGCGCCACTAAGTCTGACATGCACAGAATAACACTTGTAATAACACTAAAGAAGGGGTCCTTCCGCGCCCTTGCTTGCGAAGGAGACTTGTGCATGCATGGCAATGACATGAGATCAACCGCCAGATAGAGCAACGGAGAGATGAGGACGCATTGGTTTGGGCTGAGAGAAAGAGAAATGCAGCCATCAAGGCAGAGTCAGAGCCAAAACTAAGAGCCTCCTGAGGAAGGGCCGTCTCGCAAGTGATTATCATGCAGCAATTACGAAATTCTTTTTTTAAAAAGAGCGCTTACCTGTTGTCCTCAACGGTGACTATCTCGGCGCCTTCAATTTGTGTGTCGGCGAGGAAGGGGAAGCTGTAGCGGTAGCCGGTGGCAAATATGACCACATCCACCCCATCCACCCTTTTGCCACCCTGGACATAAGTCACCTGTTCTAGTCACCTTCTTTACTCACATTCCTCAGTCGCTTTCCTTAGTCGACCAAGGAGGTCACCAAGTCAGCGCACAACCGCCCTGCCCCTTCAAGACTGCCCTTTGAAGTTGAAGTCTTCTCTGCACACATCAGGCTTTGGAATTTTGGGAGTTGCACAGGGCTGCCCAGAGATTTTCAGGCTGTCTGATGCATGCGCCCGGGGGTGACAACCTAGACACTTATACCGTATAATATTAATCGGAGGATCAGTAATTTTCTCAAGTACAGAGCTGTCACGCGTGAATTTGAAACCTGGAAGGTGACGCTGCCGTCCGGGTGCAGGCGGGAGGGAACGCCGCGCCGCCAGATATTGCGCCGGGCCCCAAACGGCTCCGCCGTCTCGGCTGCCCACGCCGGGTTCTGCCAGCTCCTCGCGCAGAGGTAAACCTGAATAGGCACTCTGTGACTCAGCCATGCTTAACTCATGTGCATTCAATTTGACCCGGGATGCTCCTGGGCCAGGAGGTACTTGTGATGTTCATGCAAAGTTTCAGCGCCTGCAAGGCAGAACTTTCCTCCCTGCACTGACACTCGCTCTGCTGTACTGTACACAAATGCAATCTCTCTGGCTGATTGTACAACCTGCCAAGCTGCAGTGGTGTATAAAGACGCAGGGTAATGTTTGCAAGCCTGTACTTCCTCAGCCAGTTTTGCCTGCTGTGAAAGAGATGCCGGCAATGACTGCAGTCACGCAACACCATTCTGATGTCTGTGCGCTCGTTGCACACGAGGCCGCAAGAAAAACACATTGCCGAGAGTGCAAACACCAAGAAGAAGCTACAAGGCTGGAAACTGCCGTTTGAACGCCATTGCTTCTCTCTTGGAATTTTGCACACAAGGTGTCAGTAAACCAACCAACATAGAGAACAGCCTCTTGCCAATTGGCTTCTGGGCAGTTGACCGGCAAATCCTCATATTAAAGGATGACTCACCTTGTCGGCGACATGCGCTATTTCTCGGCTGATGTCTTCCCCCGAGGCCGATGCGCCGATCACCACCACTGTCAACCCTTCAAAGGGCGCGTTCCGCCGGTAGCTGTGACTGTGCAGCAGCCGCCCAGGGAATTCAGCCATCCCCGGGATGTCCGGCCGCCGGGGATCGCTGTAATGTCCATTGCAGACAATCACAGCATCAAATATTTCATCCCGGGAAGTGGACACATCACCCTGCATGCATGCAACATCTTTTGCTGGACGCATGCACGTGAAAGGGATCCCTTGGTGCAGCACTGTGCCTATTGTTGCGCCATGCAAACTGCAGATGAAACGCGCAAGCATGGGCCAGCCTTCAAGGTCTCCTACTGTTATAAGTAATGGTGTAGCAGCTGAAGAGAAAGATGCTCGCTAGGAAGTGATGTGTGCTCACTTGGTCACCTGTGGCTGCAGTGGTCACGCGCCATCTTGGCCACGGCAGCTCTCTTGTGTTTGACGTCCAATTAACAGCAGCGTGTCCATTCGGCAGTCCAACCAGGCCTTTCCCATCCTCTTCCGTACCCGGCATGGCTTCCCTCTGATGCCCGGGCTGGTGCCCATTTGTGCGCGCAGTGTCCGAGCCAAGTCTTGCTCGAGGAGGGCTGCCGGCCTCGCAGGGTGTCAAGCTTAGCACAGGGGTGTTGAAGCGGATATACTTCTCGAGATCAAACGCCGCTGCAAACGCCTCCAGATAAGCCTCCACCTGAGCATTCAAAGATCATTTATATCATTTCACGGCTTGATTGACTTGCAGCTGCATGGTGCGCTTATTTGCAATAGTCCCAGGACTCTTGAATTGGAATTCCAGGTGCGATTGTTGCATGAGACCTCAGTGCGTACAATTAAGCAGTAATATAAAGTCACATCTAGAGAGCTAGTGAGCCGCAATCTTGACAGTACCAGGGAACGATTGAAGGAGGCACCTCTGCGTGGCCGCAGAATCGGCGAGTATCACCCCAGGTGCGGGTGAAGGGGAAGTCGGTGTATGACATCACTTCTCGTGGCAGGTTGGTGCGGAGCCCAGCATACATGCTGCTGTGCACGCGCTCCTCGGCCGCGCCTGGTCGGCCTGCAGGATACACACAAGACGAGAGGTCTGAACTGCCAGAGAACAGCGCATGCTGAAATTTGCAGCAGTAAGGCTGCCGAGGCAATGCACTCCTGGCTTGTGAGACCCACAGCAGAGCTGAGTGCCAGTCTGACGGAAATACCTCACAGGTGAGAATGCGGAACTTGCTGAACAATCTCAATCCAAAGAAATCCACTTGTTTTTTTGGGTGGTGTAGGCATTCAGTGACTTGCAGAGAGGGCAGGCCAGTTGGTGCCAACCTGAAGCGCCATGGGGTTCCTCCACTTTGTCGGTGTACACCCACACGCCGCCCACTTTGCTGCCCTGCTCAAAGATGACCGGTTCATGGCCTTCCCTTCTCAGCTCCCTTGCTGTCACCAGCCCCGCTGCCCCTGCCCCAATGACTGCCTGCAGTGGGGAGCAGATCTCAATCGACGCTTCACATGGCCTCTCAGGAAAGTGTAGAGAAGGGAAAGCAGCATTGCCATTCTCATCAGGTTGCACCCATGCGGTCAGTCCAATTCAGATCACTCAATTTTGGTGGGGACTACGTATGTCAGTGGCACTAAATCAGGGAATGAAAGCTATGGGATTCTTGGGAACGTCTGAGCGTTGCATGCGCACCACTTTCAAAGACTCCGTTGTGTGATCTCTCCCATTCATCATCGATGCCCTTGTAGTGAGCTTTTGAGCACCAGAAATGACGAGACTCCGGTACTCTGTAGGGACGATCCTGAGTCCAAGGACCTGTTGCAGAGAGAAAACCTTTCACACGATCAATTTCATTCGCATATATTCATATTCATATATAATCGTCAAGATCATCCAGGCTATGTAAGCAGTACCCGCCTTTGTCAAGAAGAATCTAGGTGAGCGCTGGGCAGCAACGTGCATCTGCGCTATATAATCCTATATGTGACGGCATCAAGCACACTCTGAGTCTGTGCACAACATGCGACACTTCCGAAATTTAGCTTGCCACCCACGTGACACACCTGGCATTACTAACTTCCTGAAGCCAATCGTGCCATGCTTGCTGCGATTGGAAGGGTGCAAGTAGGGATTGACTCGTGATACATGGTGACATGGGAGGGATGAGTGACTGACGTCTGAGGCACATTCGCTGCAGCAAATGTGGAGGTACTGGTGATTTGGACAAGACCTATCTTGGCCAGAAAAGGTGGTGTCGTACAATACAGAGGGTGTGTTGAGAGAGAAATCGCACTACCGAAATATTTTGACTAGGATCGACGATGGCGGGGCGCCTCGCCAACATGCGTTTCCTGGCCCAAAGGGTCATGGCTCCAAAGGCTGTCTTGCCAGTCCGAGGGGAGGGGGGAGGACCTGTAAAGATGGGCAGGACGATCGATCAGGCTGTAAGTGTCCGAGAACGTTGCAGAGCTCCATGTACCAATTCTTTAAGAGTTTCCCGGCTCTTCTCTGCACTTTCCAGCCCTCTGTCCTTTGCGTACTGTGAAGGAGTGTCGACTTGCCTTCCAAGAGTTACTTCAATCTCTGTTAATTATCACGCAGAAGCTGTCATGATTATTTTCATGTGCCTATGCAGCTTCCTGAGCACGATGAGCTTTTGTGGGACGATGGCTCTGCACAGCCAGAGCACTGCCTCGACCAGTTCCCCCTGGTTCCCAAGGTGTGCATATATCTTTTGTTGAATCGTGAGACTTTTCAATGTTAGCTGTGGTGTGTCTACCAACCGTGTGCCCGGGCAACTCTGCTGATATAGCAATGTGTTTGCAGTACGAGGCGCTGGGCTTCCTGCTTGGAGGGTTGGGCTTCTACTTCCTGCTCGGACAGCTGGCCAGATATAACGACAAAGCATCAAAGAAGCCTTACGTGCGCCCCATCTAGCCTAAAACTAGGCATAACCCAAATTCATGCATGCGTGACTTCTGCCTTCACTTCACTGCGTTCACTTCTCTGCAGGATCACAGATCCAGGCTTTAAAGCCTTTATAGTGTGGCCATGCTTGCGAGAATTTATGCAAGCCTCCTGTCTGCATGTGTGTGCTCTTACTGACAAAGGTGAGTTGTGCTGTGCAGGTTGACAAGGAATACCCCTATGACAACCTGAAGGCGGAGTTGGGTGGTCCCTTTGGGCCTGCTCGCTGGGGACTGGAAGTGCAGACAGAGGGAGGGGCTCCAGCCGAGGAGGCTGCTGATGAGGAGGAATAAGGTCATCTTCTCAAAGACAGAGGAGCTGTGCAGCGGAAGACCTGTTTGTAGGCATGTTGGTGCTCGCTTCAGTTTGCGGCTAGCTGAGCTGAATCATCTCACTGCCGCGGGCCAGACAATGTGAGGGATTGGGAGTTTTCACTGAGCCAGCCACACATCTCTACTTTGCGGCTGAGCATTTCTTTGCAGTACATAGACGTCAGTGGAAGCTTTCATTGACGCCGCTTAAGCAGACGTCGACATGTAATGTAGCGGAGATGAACATATCCGTGTTTCACATGATTGCATCAATGCATTACTTGGCTTTTTGCCCTTCAGGGCAGAAGCTTCTCAAAGCACGCCACATGCATACCAGAAATCTGCAAGTGCATGCAGTTCATGTCCTGTATGCTGGTCATCATCCGGCGCCAACAATATTGCATTAATGCATGCAAATTGCACATTGCATGATGCAATCGCAACAGGCGCATATCGCACATCACAAACATGGTCGAGGCACTGCAAGGGAGTCTCAGCGGTTCTGGCATTTCATATTGCCGCAGCGGCTGCGGTGCAGGTGATACTGCTTTCGACAAACATGCATGCAGTCTGCTCACGGCAAGGCTCGAAAGCTGCCAATGCGATATCCATGAACACTCACATTGTTCCGCAACACTTCCCTCAACTGGTTAAGGTCACTGTATACACTGGATTGGGAACCTCCCAGACATTTCCCACGACAAAAGCATCGGCAGAGATTGATGCATGCTGCCTACACTGCTCCTGTGCAAACGACAGGCCTGCAAAAGAACAAAGAGGCAAGCCTTCCAGCAAGGTACCAGTCACCACCCCCAATGAAGCGGCCAATTGTTTAGCACACGCTTCATTGCAGCACACAGCAGAGGCTCTAGGGACCTTATTGGCACAATCCCGTCCAGCTGGCCTTCACTGCCAACCTATCGGTATCACGTGAGATCCATCACGGATTTCGAAATTTGAATGCGGCCTGATCAGGCGCGATCACTCCTCGTCCTCATCCTCTTCTGCCTCCTCCAGCCACTTGATGAAGGGCTCAGCATCGCGCAGGAACACGTTCTTGCCCTGTAACATGGCAGCATTGTTATATTATTAATGAAAATAATAATTGAGGCCAGACGAAGCACTGTCCTGCACCGTAGGCTCTGCAAGCTTTGGTCTGCATCATTATCCCCTGTGAAGGCAAGAGACACTCTACAGCAGAGCATCTGCACAGTGAATCATCCAAGTAGACGAGCCAAGCATGGACTATTCTGGGATAGGGGCGCAGCTACGGAGGCCACAGGCACAATGCATGTCTTCTCAAGAAACAAGCACTGTGCAGCGTATGTATGAGGACATGCACTGTGACAACACAGTTGTGGTTGATGATGGAAGGCTCGGGAGAGGACAGCGGCGGCTCGGCCGCACTTTGGTGCTGCTAGACACACCAATCCATGGCCTCCTCTTCAACAGCTGCTATCATGCAGCTTTGAAGCGCCGGAGGCCGGTCATGCATCGTTCCGCCCGAATGAAATGTTGTGCATGCAGAGCGTGGGAATCGATATAGTGGGGTGTACCTTGGGGTGCGCGCCCTTCTTGGCCCACCACATGATGGTGTCCTCTGCCACAATGTCATTGTCATACAGGATTCGGATGATGTCCGTGAACAGCTTCAGCAGCTTGCTGTCCTCGTAGCACCCAACCTGCACCACAGCCCAGCCACCCCTTCACTCTTTGTTGTTATATCGTCGTTTTTATCACACGCTGTCCTCACTAGTCAGTGCCAGAGGCGTAGTGTTTCTGAAGACATGCTGCAGGTCAAGGTTACCACAAATCCTACCCCTTCATGGACCATGACTCACTACCGCACAAGAAAAGGTCTCAGAATGCATACAGAGGAAGCCCTCCCATGTGTGCATAGAGTCTGCAATAGCCATTCAGCAACCACAAAAATGACCAGATCTGCCCCTCTTCTCTCCAGACCTGGGGTATGAAGGAGGGACCGCATAGCAATAACCAGGTGACAATCGAAAGGTTTCAAGGCAACAAGATACCTCTCGCCCACGCTCTGCACGGGCTGCATTGCGGCAAGGGGAGGGCAAAAAATCCTTCTTTGTTGGTCACTTCACACCGGCGTTTACATCACCACTCAGAATGATGACTCAGCACGGCCCGGAGGTCCAAGCAGCAGTCACCTGCACGTGGACCATCAGGGCGGCCTCCACGCGCGCGGAGGAGCAGAAAGTGGACAGCAGCGCCTTGTAAGCCTTGACCTGCTTGGCGACGGCCGCTTTGATCTGCGCCGCGTTCTTGCCCGTCGTCGGCACCGCCTCTATCAGCACCGTCCACACCACCTGTGCGCACATGCGGCAGCGGTGACTCAGCGATCACCTCACCCTCAAAAGCTCGAGAAGAGTGCCTTCCCACAGAAGCTGCCCATGCGGTCGGAAACGAAATTCAGCATTCAGTAGAAAGGCTGCAGTCCAAGAGCGCCAAGCTGTGCAAGTTGGGCTAGACTCTTGGAACTCCGAATGCCCTGAATGGTCTGCATACTCACAAGCAAGAAGGAATAGGTCTCTTCAACTTCCCGGCATGGCGCACAGCTATTGGCTTTTATTTAGACACAAATCCCCCATTAGAACATTACTGGTCCAGCACACTGAGCCAAGCTGACCACCGTCGGGTCCTCTCCCAGCATATTTGAACGAGTGGCGGTGGACTCAGGGTCATGAGCACGGCTTCGGCACCATTTCAGCAATCAAGTGCTGACATTCGGGTTGCTAACCGTTCTTACAATCACACGATCATGATGAGCAGATCTGTACTTCCACTGGAGAAGTGGAAGAGCGCACCTTGGAGATCTCGAGGTCGGGGAGCGCCCACTCCTTCTTCTTGTCTTGGACGAGGGTTATGGCGTCGGCCGGCGGCAGCGGCGGGTCGGCCGCAATCGTCTCGGCCAGGCTGGCCTTGAGCTCCTGCAGGTGCAGCTCCTCCACCTTCTTCTTGTTATACTCCACCAGCTTGCTCAGCCCAGCCGCCTGCGCGAAGCAGCCACAACCTCAGGTCCTGCAGGTTCTTGCGGTGAATTACTGATCAGGCACCTGAGCGAACGTCCTTCAAGTGATATATATTGCGCCGCAATGTGCATGCACCGCCTGCGCGCAGAAGGCGGAGCCCCGAGAAGCAAAGAAGTTTTTGGCTGTATACCAGCGCGTGCACAACACTACACCAAAATTCCATAAATCCGTGACCTACAAAGTGCCATGATATGCACATGTTATGCACACATGAGCAGTGTCGTCTCGACGACTGAAGCTCCTGTAACATGAGCACCCGCCTGACAGCCACAGCAGACAACTGCAAGAGGCAACAGATGCCAACCATTGTGCAACATGAAAATGCCCACCATTCCCTTCCTCTTCTTGCCAGCTGACTCTCAAGGTACTTGTTTTGGTCATGGAAAATGAGATCTCCCATTGCTTTTCAAACTAATTTCGTGCGGGTTAGGGCACCCACCTTGAAATGCTCGTCGAAGTCCTTCAGCGTGCGCTTCTGCGGAGGGAAGAGGTCGAGCAGGTGGTCGTCCAGTCGCGCCTTGCGCAGCAGCGCCACCAGGTCATCGACGGACTCGGTGGAAAGGTAATCGCTGAAGAAGGCCGTCGCGTACTGCAGGATGAGCCCCTTGGCCACCATGCGGTCGTTCAGCATGGGCAGCAGGATCCGGTCCGGCTGCACCCCCAGCTTCATCGCGAAACAGCGCGCCGTCGCTGCATGCATGCAAGAAGATGTTAGCAGGTAGGCATGACTTGAAAAATGAGCCTCATGATGCAGCAATGGCGCGGAATGCCATAATGCTGGGGGTGCGGCCTCGTTGCATGGCATGCATGTATGGTTGCGGCATGCAGAGTGGTGAGCAGGCAGTCATGATGAGGAGAAATGAATAGAGACCTAGATGCATTGCACGCCGCTGCATGCTTGGGTGACGCGGACGTGCAAGCGGCACGATGGGGCTGTCAATTAGGCAACAGGGCAGGATGCATGTGCGCACCAATGGCGATTTTGATGCGCCCCTCGTCATTGTAGAAGTCCAGGGATTTGAGCAGCTTGATGAGGGTGTTCTCCAGCGGCCTGATCAGGAATGGGCGTTTCCTGTGCCATGCATGCACACCACCGCTCAGACGCATGTCATTTACTGTGTACGCACATGCTCAACTGTTTAGGGTAGCTCACAGGGCAATGCCGATGCATCTCGACATAGGCATAATTCCCGCTGTGCAAGAAATCCCAGCAAAGGGAGGCCACTGGTAAGTCCGCTCAATCTAGAGGATACCTCAAATACCTAAAAAACCGGGGCCAAAGAGATATGGCCTGCCCAAATTTAAATCGAGCTGCAAATCAAGGGGCAATGGAACTCGAAACAACAGCACATTCACAGATAACTCAGTGTAGAGACTAGGGGTTCCTTAAGAAAGCGCATGCGTGCGGACCACTCTCATTCCCTGGGCCTGTAGGCTTGAATGCATGCAAAACAACTTAATGTTTCCGTGAGGCAGCACCTGAGCAGAATCTGGAACATCTTCATGTAGGGCACAATCGCATCTTTCGTCGCCTCCGCTGCCAGAACCTGTGGCATGCGAGCAGAGAGCATGAGTTCTGGACTTCAAAACAGGGCGACTGAAGCGAGCAACACAAGTTATAGCTCCACAGCAGGCAGTTGATTTTGAAAACATGAAAATATAGCATGGCACGCATTGCAAGACACAGCGATGTAGCGGAGGGGCTCTGCAGGTTGGATAGATGGGGGTGCTCACATTGGTGTCCAGCTTCTTGCCCTCCTCAACAACATTTCCTCCTGCTGCAAGGCGGCCTCCAGCGAAAAAGACCTCGAAAAGAGTGTCGCCGTATCGTGAGAAGTCGAGCTGGGTGCCTTCAACAACCTTCACGCCAGCTGAAAGGTTCTTCTCGAGATCGTCACCATCCTTGGCATCCTCGAAGATGGTGACTACAGCGTCAGCGAAAGATCCAGGGTCGAGAGCTACAGCGATGTTACGTTTGCGGGTCTTGATCTGCACGCCGCTGCAAGCCACATAAGCACAAAACGTCAAGGCTCACCACCATCAGCACATAAGTGGGCTGCTGCGTTGTTCGCGCGATCGGTGGAGCATCGAATTCAATATGTCCCAAGAACTTCTCTCCGCAGCATGCATACTCCCTCTCATGCTGGAACACCGTTCTTGAGTGACTGAGAAGTCTGTGTTGAAGAATGTCACACATCGGAAGCCACGGATCATCCCCACAATACCATTCCTTGGAACCGATGCAAAAGGTAACATATACCAGAAATTTCCAAATCAGTACAAACGCCAAACGGTCTTCTGCAGTTTGGATTGCACAGTACACAGTTGGAGGAGGACTTACGCAAGTGTAGGCTTCTCCTCCTTAGAACTGCAAAAAGCAAATTATTTAATAACACATCCGTCGCCAACAGAATTTTGACACAATTTGAAGTGCTTCTTGACAGTGCCCTTTGCGATCTGGACTTTCAGGACCTTACCTCATACAACCTGCGAGTCCTACTGCAGTGGCTGCTGTCTCGAAAGGGTGACCTTTTTATCGTGACTTGAAGAAATTCACAGATTGCGGACCTTCAACAGCTGTTCTTCATGCACACTTCTGCATGTCGAAGACGCGCCGCTTGCCAAGCTGGACTGTCATGGGGAGTTGCCTCTTTGAGCTGCTATTAGTGGGAATCTCGGAGTTTGATGATGACTGGTCTCGGCCACTGGCTAGAGCTTCATCATTACATCGATATTGGTAATTTCTCAGGAGTGGGTATTTGAACAAAAACAAGAGAGTCAAGCCTACATACCTGCTACAGGTCTGGTACCCGGAATGTGCCACAGTACTGCCTCACGGTGTGCATGCATGGCCACCGATCAGCTACATCCTGTCTGGTATGCACTGATGCCACTGCTTGCATATTCTTGGCCTCGTATCCCATAGATACATCGAATAGGAGATTGTCACGACGGGTCTACAATCCATGATCACACATGGCATGCGATCTGAGGTGGCCGGCCTGATATCGATACTGTCTTGGATGCCAGGACATTGAATGCGCGCAGGGGTTGGCGCCTTCGGTGTCCACTCGATAAGCAACCAACATCTGCTCACACTAATGACGCTGTTCAGGAAACGGACAGGCCACATGTACAGACAGCGCACCCATGCTTAGGAGCGCACCCAAGCATGAGAGCAGGCAGGCCAAGTGCATTTCAGCGCGCAAATGAAAATGACAAACCTACAGTCAAATGCTTAACAAATGCACGAGTGAGGGCACACCATCATCACACAGCGATGTAGCAGGCACAGGGTAAATTCCACAAGTATCCAGCATCATTCTAGCAATCACACAATCAGCTGGTCACAGTCTTCAATGGGGCACACCGCTGTGCTGCAAAATGGGCAAGCCTTTTGCCTCGGCACTGCTCACAAGGCGTAGAAAGTTCTGCTTGTTGATTCCCAGGTGGCATTCATACAAACAAAGGAAAAGTGGTGCCAGCCCTCACCACTACTGCAATTCAAGGAGCAAAAATGGGCCCATGCCTATGGCCTAAGTCACCATCTATAAAGTGAGGCCTACATAGTTTTGGTCCAGACCCATTCACGCTACTCACTCTACTGGGGAAACTGATGCGCATGATGCGGTGTTGCTGCTGACATCGGCAATGAGTCTGCTCTGATGTCAATCCAACGTGATCAGCCACGCACCAGGGAAAGAGGAACCACACAAGAGACAAGCAAAATCTAAACAGGCTCAAGTACTGGCAACCGCCAACTGCACAACTTAAGACCTCCCAAGGAAAAGCCCACGTTCTTGACACACATCTGCTCCTCAACCTTCCTGAGGGTTTGAAGGATCTGTCAGCTTTCGCGCCAAGGCTTACTCATAACTTACTCGCAGGTGCTCCCAGTCAGGCAGTCCCAAGGAAAAGACACCCCTGAGGTCAGGTGAGAACGGTGGAGACCACAACAGTCTTTCCAAAACCAATCAAAGGGACGCTGAGCCTGCACAACCCAAACTATATGCTGCCAAATGCTGGGTGCCTGGCACTCCTACAGGCTGGCAATAAGGGCGCTCACACCTCCAAGGTAACCTTGTTCGAGGACAAATGCTTGATCCATTTAGCTTGCAATCTTTCCCCTTCTGGGCGTTGTGCCAAACCTGCTGCCTTTCCACTGACCATGCCTTGATGTAAGATCCCCGCACAGACCATCACCTTGAACTCCCTTTTCAGTGCCGGGTTCCCCAGCACACTTCCTCAAAGCTGCGCATCCAAAGAACTACCACACAAATCTTGGTGGGCCCAAGCAGTGCAAGAGCACTACCGGCATCTCACATATGGGCAGGTCAGCATTTCCCCACAATTCACAGTTTCTTTTTGCACAGGGCCGACCCGTGTCCCCACCCCAGGCCGAACCCCCTAAGGCACTGACTGACATACAAGGAATTCTCAAGGAATGGGGCCATCACAGGCAGACAAAGGATAGCAGAGCCTGTCCAAAAGCTGCCCTGAGGGAATTTCAGTTCTGCCCGACCGCTCCCATCTTGGATGTGCAGAATAACTGTTAGCAGAATCACCACATACTAATGCAATTTCAAAGGGACCAATCCTAACCTACCCAGGTGAGAGATGAAACACATGTCCCGGACACCATACTTGCCATCTCCTGGCTTTCCTCCTGCTTTTGCTCCCCGAGGCCCTGTTGCCCCCTCTATATGAAATGGGATGTGCAATGAATATCAGGGGAAGTCCCCTGCAGCAGGCCCTTATAAAAAAAGACAAGGCAAAACCCCCGCAATGAACTGCCAGGCAACAGGCTCCCCCCCCCCGGGGGCATTGCGTGGAGATGAAATAGACCGCTACTACAATGACTTTTTGGAAAAGCACATCGATGAAGTATCCAATCCTTGATGAGCCACGCAGAGGTGGCATGCGGCGGAAGCTATGAAGCACTCACAATCTTGGGAGAGAGACCCACAAAGTGCCCGGCGCAGCCGGTTCCTTCAAGAGGTGCATGCTGCACCCTGGAGAAAAGGGGGTTTGCCCAGTGCGGCAGTCCCTTGGGTTCTGGTTTGCATAGGGCGGGGTGAAACTTGGTGCTGGCTTGAGGCACGATTGATGTGCGACTGTTTGCAGGGCACACCAAACAACGGGCGGCTACTAGTCCATATCGCTCTGCGGCAGATGTGTCGAACACAATTGGGTACCAGGAGCCCCTGACCATCATCACACCGCATCTCAGATCCCTGTGCACAAGCATATCAAACCTCCTCCCCGACACCCATCACTTCCAGCATGTTCAGCCCAAGGTAGACTTAAACATCATGCCTTGCACAGCAGCACCAAAGGCGGTTGCACAAAGCCACCAAGAAGCAATAAAGTCCACAACCTAGTATTTTTATTGGCCAATGCTGGCTGCAGCTCACCTCACACAGAAGGAAGTGGAGGCAGCTCAGGCCTTGGGGAAGTCCCACTGCGTCTCAGAGGTGGTGATGTTCATGAAGAAGTGGCGTCCCTCTGGGTCCCTCAGCTGCACCCAGTTGGTCGGCAGCTTGGGGCTTGCACCACCCGAGGCGAACAGCGAGCTTGTGCTGTTGTAAGATGACGCCGGGCTGCCTGCACAGCCACCAACGCACTCAACACAACTCCGCTTTCAATTGTCTTCAAGTTTTCCCAATACACAGGTTGGCTTGCCGCCCAGCCTCAAGTGGGCCCCAGCCCAGCCGAATCAAGCGCAGAACGGTCCGTGAAGAGACCGTTCTGACCAAGTCTCGATGTGAATGCACATAAGGGGAGCAGGAGCGCACTCTCTGACAGGCCTTGCGCAGCAGCCTGCAGCCGTGCAGCAGCTTCCTCGCTGCCGACAGCTGCTGTCGGGGTGCCGCGGCCATCTTGAGCAGCCGCCGCTGCCTGGTGGTTGCTGGCCGCCAGCTGGCCCAGCATGGCTTGAGTCATCGCCTCAGTCATCGTCAGCTGCTGCTGCTGAGCCGCAGCCGCCTGCCAAAGCATGCACCCACACCTTCAAGCAACTGTGGATTGACTTCCCTGACCTGGGCTTGCGCAAGGGAACCAACCACTGGAAAGTCAAATCCTTGAACACATTCACAGGGGTCCTATAGGAAGAGATGTTCTTTGCAAAGCAGCGGATCCGATATATTGTGCACGCATGCAGAAACAGGGGCCGCTGGATCGCCTTGGAGTGCCTGCGAAGGACATTCCCATGCAGCAGAAAGCTTCCTATGAAAACTTTTCACTATCTAGTATGTTGCCTGGTGTGCAGCACTCGCCTATATAATCCTGACTGCTCGCATCACCTCGCTTGCTTCACTTCTGCTCGACAAGGGTGACTACTCGGTTGTGTGAATCTGCTGCAGCACCGATGACTCACCTGGGAGGCAGCGGTGTTGGCGGCAGCGCCGAAGGAGCCGCCAAAGAAGGCGTGCCGTTGGCCGAGCGCACCCATCGAGACGCTGCGGGGGCCGCCGTCCAGGGACTGCGCGGCGCGGGAGGGGTTCCCTCCGCCCAGCCCAAACATGCCCAGCGACGAGTCGAGCCCCAGGCGCGCATTGATTGCCTGCAGCGCTGCTGTGGTCTCAGCTGTCATCCCGTTGATGCCTGCGCATCACATCACACAGAGCGTGTCAACACCCTCGGTCATGATGCCTGAAGCATATGCCAGCAGCCTGTGCAATCTTGCTGGATGCAGGCTTGTACCAGCTTGCAACCCTGCTGTGCATGTCAGGACTGCACACAATTGCGATCATGCATTGAAGGGGAATGCAGGGGAGCGCGGTGAACCATGACTTCACTGCCCACCTGTGCTAGCAGCCAGGAAGTTGTCTTGTGGCCCGAGCTGCCCAAAGATGTCGCCGTTGGTCTGAGCAGAGTCTTCGTTGATGCCGCCCAGGTCCAGCGAGGAAATGCTGGTTGAAATGGCTCCAACTCCTGGTAACAATTGAAACAAATTAAACAATCATAACCCTAAAAGTTTCTGCATGTGTTTCACACTGAGAAGGCAGACAGGCAGCTGACACACCACAGCAACGACACAAAAAGTATCTTGCGACTGCTGAGCCTGTCATGAAAGGTGGCACAAGCACATTTGTGTGTGCAGACATACAACACATGATTCTGAAGAGTAGAGGCAAGAGAGTCCCAACCGTTGGATCGCTGGAAGCCCTGCAGTGAGCCGCCGTTGGTGTTGAAGGTGAAAGCAGCAGAGCTTGGTGATGTCGGCGCGCTGCGGTAGTCAAACACCGAGGCGCCCAGCTGCTGGCGCTCAACTGCACAGCCAACACTCTCGTTTGACACCAGTGAGGTGACTCAGCACAAAGATACACAAAGGTGCACGTGAAGATAGACCAAACTTGATAATCCAATTGAAGGTGCAAGTGAAGATAGACCAAACTACCCATATATCTTTTAAGGGGCAATCCAGATGCAGGCTGAGGAGGTCACAGACATGTGCATGGGAGCCTAGATGGCATGCCATGACTGACACATTGTGCCATTAACACCTCCATGCGTGTGTCGACGACCCCCCAATTGGGTGGTTATGCAATCTTTCACAGAACCACTTGCGGAAATGGCCAGGAACAGGGGACAACGGGTGAGGACAAGGAAAGCACCAGCACCAGTGTTGATGCCGTGGGGCGAGGCGGGTGCTGAGCGGTACATCGACGCCGCCTGCCCCGCGGATGCGGCCGCAGCTGCAGCGGCAGCACCGCTGCCTGGAGACTGGGTGCGCTCCTGCTGCTGCATGATATTGGGGGTTGCTGTGCTGCAGCCATTGGCTGCGATGGAAATGCCGTTGAACAGGCGGCGAGTCGCCGGGCTCTTGGCATCCTCACTATCACCTACAGCACGATCCACTTGATCAGGCATGTCCATTGACTGTAGTGCACTTAGTCGCCTATGCACGGAAGTCCAGCCACTGAAGCAGCTGCAGCAAGGGACACTGTGTCCAGTCAAGTGCGAGTGCATGCATGACAAGATCCATGCCAGTCGCGGCTTGGCAACGCAAGGCGGAGGAGGATCGTGGAAAGAAGATCCCAAGATTGTGCTTATGCACCACTGTTGGCATGAAAACATGCCTGCTGCAGCGAGCGGTGAGAGGCCATTGATAGAATTCATTCCCACGGGCGTCGAGAAGGTGAGGCCGGCACTCTTGAGGACGTTTCCATTGCCCAGGAGCCCGCCATTGCCAGCCAGCGCGTTGAATTGAGCAGTCGAGACCTGAATGACGGCAGAAGAAGCCTCAACAACCTAGCTGCTCCTCTTAAGAGCCATAACTTCTTCATGGGGGCTACTTGCAGACCTATACAAAGTCCTGCAGCCTTGGCGAATGCCTATGGCCACATTAAGGCACATATGCTTTAGAATAGCTGTAGCCCTGATGCGGCCATTCGGGCAGCCAAAAGTACAATATTAAAAACATGCATCAAGGCACCCTCAGTCTTGCAACTCCCGGATGCCGTTATTCCGTGTACAGAAGCTGGAAAAACGGTGGACTCACCCCATGCTGGAACATAGGCGACAGGGGATCAGCCTGACTCAGGTGATTTTGAGCGTAGGTAGCTTCTCCAAAACTCTGCGCCAAGGCAGCCTTCGTGTCCTCGTCCACAAACTACAGGAGTATTTATTATCAGGCGTTTGACACGTACAGCAGCACACCAAAAGGCCACACAGCTCGCCAGTAGCCAGCTGACGCACAGGCCAGCATCAACGTGAAGTTGGCCCCTGACTACAATCGGGCGACACTATGACAGATACGCTACATGAAAACCTCAGGAGAACGCAGCTACGCCCCAGGCCGATGCCCCAGGCAAGAGTGGCGGAGGCTCCGGGGCCGGCCCTCCAATGTCTGAGCAAACCATCCTAGGCAAAACGAGAGCGGGAGGCGGTGCGGTGGTGGTCCTACCTGCGAGGGAGGCACGAAGCCGTAGCCCTGCAAGCACCAGAGGCAGCAAGTTAGACCCGCCCGAATTGTAGTGCCTCCTGTCTTTAGGCTCGCAGCACGACAGCGTCTTCTCAGGTTCCAGCCTTCCCTGCGTCCGCACCTGGATGTAGACGGGCTGCGGCTTGATTGCGTTATCCCAGCCGGGTAGCGTCTTGTCCGCCTGGGTGAGCGTCATCTGGCGCAGCATCGCGAAGCCCTTGAAGTTGCCCTCCACAATGTCCTGCAATCCAAGTCCGGTACAGCTTCAACTACACCCGAACCGGCCGACGAGCAACGCTGCTAGGGTGCAACCAGGTCAAAACGAATCCATAAACATGCTCACCTTGACCATCGAAGCCGCAGTCTGCATGCTGCCCTGCTTTCCCACGATGGTCACCCGGGTGGGATCCTGCGATTGGTCGATCTGTATCATGGCGCCGGTGTACTGCTGCAGGGCCTTGATGGTCTCGCCGCCCTTGCCTATCACTCGCCCAACCATGGACTTGGGGCACATGATCGACAGGGAGAAGCTGTCCGGCTCCATCAGGGTGCTCACGCAGCCAGCGCCATTCAGCTGGCTCATGTCGTGCAGCAGGCCGCTCTGAGCCTGTGTGTGCGACATGATGCAGTTATTCTTTTGTTATTCTCTTCGCTTGTCAACTTCTTCCTGAAGGATCAAATGGTTTGCCTCCGCTGAAATGTCGCCGGGGCAGGGGAAAATCGGCGTAATCAAAAAGGGAGATTTGCCATGTCATCGGTAAGCCATCCGGTTCAGATATGGGGTTGTTGACTGGAAGTTCCAGTAGCTTTTGGCGCTTGATTTCGAGTTCCTTCAAGGGCGCATGCGTTCGGGTTCCAGCAGGTTGTGTCAGAAATGCCCCCAGATCGCTGGAACTGTGATCTGCTGCTTTTAAGCATAGTAAGGAAATGGTCAGTCGTGGCTGACATGCACCCACGAAGCTGTGAAGCTTGATGACAGTCTCCAGAAGCATCGGCCGCATCTCGCAGGCGATCCCCTGCGTCCGCTGCCTCAGCAGCCAGATCCATTTCGGCCCATCGGATGGTCAACTGGAGGAGATCCTCGACCGGTCCCTGGTGTGGATCACTCTGACTCGTCTTTCTTGTTCTCAATTACATTAAAAATACCATGTGCGGGATTGAACCACGCTTCAGGAGAGGACACCCCCCATGTTGCAAGGCTGACAAAGTCCCTTGCGCAGGAGAAGAAGGAGAAGAGCAGCGAGCAGGCACCTCATGTGCTGACCACCAGGAGAGAAGCCCTTGCTCTGTGCGTTCCAGGCCTCACTTGCTGAATACACTGGTGAGAGTGTGAGCCATTTCTGATTGGTGAATTGTCATTGATGCGCTGGAGACACACATGTCGGGAACAGGCTGCCCTCAGCTGAGAATGAGAATGTTCTTGATGCGGCAGGTATCGTGACATATGGAGATACTCACGCCTGTTTGTCTGGAGTGATGAGAGGGGCGCGCTGTGGTGCGTACCATTTGACCGGGAATGACACTTATTGCCTCCACAGGAAGAGGCATATTGCCTGCCCATGCATGTCTCTATGCATACTGCATAGGCTGTGAAAAGTTGTTATGGTTCTTTGCTGCTTCTGCCGTGATGCTCACGGACACCAGCATCCACTATGCTGGCTGATTTGTTTTTCTGTAATCGGCAAAAGTAAAAAAGAATGTTGCGTCTGATGCGACAGGCGGGACTCGATCCGTGACAGTGCGCGCAAGGAGTTTGAGCTGGCCAGGCACCAGACAGATCCAGAAGTGGTGCGCATCACGGCCCTCTCCAGCAGATTGATTAAACAGATGTTTAATGGACGGTTCTGGAGAGAGATAAGCCTCTTGCACCTTAGGATGCGAGACGTGCTGGTTTAGATTGCGGCTCTGAGCACAGCTAGTCAAGAGACCATCTTGGAGATGGCAGGCAGCTCTGGCATGGACGAGATGCCATTTGTTGGTTGGCTTTTTTCTGAGATTGTGCGTTGGTCATCTTGGTTGCTGGATCAGGATCTTGCTCCCTAACAACAGCTCGCTGCCTTCGAACAGGAGGATTTTTCGACAATTGCGCCATGCTACTTCCAAAGCACTCCACTGCACTTCAATGCACTCCACTAGCTGAGTAATCCAGCACTCCTCGCATCAATCACTTTCTCATGCGCTCCGCTGCCACCTGTGCAGGTGACGCGACTGCTGCTGACAGGGCGGGACTGTGTCCAGCAGACAGTGGACAAGGTGTGCTCCAAACAGACTTTGGTCCCCTGACAGGAGTATTTAATTCACTGGTGAATTGGTAAATGAATCGGGCCTACTCCCAGTAGAGGGCTGATCGACGTCAAAAAGAGACACCGTCTCTGTGTTCTGCACTTATGTTTGGCACCAAGTTTGGACTGAAGATAGAGTAGAGCTGATTTTGGGAATAACATCACGCCAAGCCTGCATGTGTTTGATCAACCCATGGCATGCTGACTGAATTGAATGGAGCTAAGAGGCACAGGTGTTGCCCGGAATTGCAGGTAAAATGATGTACTGCTGTGTCTGTGCAGTTCATGAAGAAGCGCCAAGATCTTATCAATGCCCAAGCCAAGCAGCCTCCATTTGGGCCCGCTTGAGAAACTTGGTGCTGTACCTGTGCTTTCAAGCACACAGTCAGAATTTTTATTGCGATTGGCTGGAGTGGGTTGGGCACATCATTGTTGGCTGTTTGTGGTCGTTTCCATCTGTTTCATGATGTGGCATCTCAGCAGCAAGACGTAAATTATGGCCACGTGCGCGCAGCTGAGACATGTACCATATCCGTAGCATAGGTAAGAGTCAGCATCCCAGTCCAAAGAGGCCTGAGTGCCACTTTAAATAGTTCGCATAGCTAGCTAGAAGTGCACATTGCACAAGGGTTAAACGAGGTTGCAAGCAATTGCATGTACAATTGAATCCGACTGCAATGCTTGTGCGGTGCTAAAGAAGCAGCCACATTGGTGAAACATGTAAGCCTGGATACTGGACGCTTGCAGCTTCTTAAATTCTTAAAATTGCTCTTCCTATATTGCAGCGGTGCTTGTAAGCACGTGCATGCTCCTGAAAGCCATATACATGCCTGTCATCATTGATCAGCAAAGCTCTTCAACTTATGCATGGTTGTGAGAGAAAAGCATTTCTAGCACGAATGCAAGCATATGCTGGTCATGAATCCGCCACAACTGTCATGTACGGTATGTCACATTAGGCCCTAATTCTGGCCTGTCATTCCGAGCGGTCAATTGGAACAGATCAGACATGATTGAGGCAAACAGGTTGAATGGAAGCAACCTGAAAAGGCCCGCAGTGCACACGTGCTAGGGATTGAGGGAATCCCTTCGAATTGCTTCGAAGCTGCAGCTGATCGGGGCAGATACAGTCACTGATGGAACCTGTTGTCCTTGACAGTACATGCAAAGACAGTACAGCAAAGACAGACAGTACATGCTCAGCATTTCCACAAGGTTGTCCAGAGATGCATAATGCATCATGCATTGATCCGATCATTTTTGCAAGGTGACAGTAAAACACCCCAGGTCACAAGAGAGGCCAGAGTGCCCCTAAGCATAGTATGCCTAGAATTAATTGGGTTACAAGGAATTGCATGCACACTTGCATCCCAATTGCAGTGCTTACACGGTCCAAAATAGCAGCCACTATGGGCAAATATCATGTTTGAAACATGTAAGCCTGAAAACAGGAGGCATGCTAGCAGCGCTGTTTCCCAATTCGCTCTTCCTACGTTGCAGCACTGTCTGGGAAGCACATGCATGCCCTTGAAATAAAACTTTCCGACACTATGCCGTCAGGGATCAGGTGACTACGGTGTTGATTCTCCTATGCTGTACAAGCTAAAATGAGGTCTGAGCTCTCGAGATGACTGGGACATATGTTGGGGTCTCAAGAAGCACACAGAATATGATACAGGTCGCTTGCAAGATGGTAGTACAGGACAGTGCGGATTCAAGTCCTAGGACTCGCAAACACAGCAATTGCAACCAATGCATTTATGGTTTGCCAGATGCTTCAGGAGAGCTTCCCTCTTCCCGGCCACATCATCAATGGGCAATGCAACCATGCTGCCATCACAGGGTCTTCCTTCTGGCAGGCTCTTCCCTGGAGATCTGTAAATCATATGTTAAACTTTCGGGGACAAGACACACAGACACCTCAGACGTGCATGGCTGACATCGTTAAGTGTGACTGTCCTGGTTACCGACCTCGCCACTTCTCCCATTAGAGACACGTTATCATCTTTGTTCCTGAAGCAATACCGTAGCCAAAGTATTGGTCGCCCATACACGACAGCCCGCCGTGTGCACGCTGACATCAGCAAAAACGACGCAAAAAACACAGGCTGACATCATTGGTCTCCATCTTCTAGATACTATGCTGCCGGCCTTGCCAGTCTTTCCCGACAAGACCACTGTGATAATTCTTCAGTCAGTAGAGCATCAGCGCACCGGACAACCACAGACAGACCCCAAAGCCTAGCAGCAGCATGCTCTTTCGTGAACAGGCCGACTCGCCTCATACCAGAACCCTCCAAAAACGCTATTGCTGACATTAACAATTGTTACCCGCCGAGGCTGCCAGCCTTGCCGCTCTTCCTCGATAACACAAGTAATGTGCCCTTGTTTGCGTAAGCCCACCTGGTGAGCATGGTGACAGCATGCGCATGCTGACATCACCCAACACGACTGAAAATTATTCGCTGACATCATCGTTCGCCGCCATCGATGCTGCCTGCCTCGCTGGCGGGGTGCAGCAGCGCCTCTGACTCTGGCCCCAGCGCGTCGTGCTGCGTGTTCATCAGCACAGCCGCCGCCTTGGCCTCCTGATCCCAGTCGAAGCACATCACCGTAGCCAGCATTGCCAGCCCCTGCAGCATGCACAGGCAGCTCCTGATCAGGTAAGTGTCATCCATGTCGGAGCGTGACACCGTCGAAAGCATTGCCAGCCCCTGCAGCATCCGCCGGTAGCGCCACCATCATTTCCGCAGTGCAATGATAGTAATCCAATGAAAGAACTCTGCGCAAATCGGTTATTGGTGCCATTCAAAGCACAGCAACGTTGTCAGCATAGCCAGCCCCTGTGGCAGCAGCAGTGCTAGCTTTTCATATTTCAGAGCAGACACATCTGAAAACTCGTGGCTCGGGACCAAGCAAGTCCAACATTTTAGTCTGCACCGCAGCCTCTCCTCGCTCTCAACTAAACAAAACAATTCTAGGCTTGATCTGACCTGACCTGAGGTGAAGTTCAATGCAGAACGTGTATGGCGATATGGTGAGGCCTGCAGCGATTGGGCAATTTGCAGCTTGCCTGCCCTGTGGACACGCTAGAAGCACATGCACGCTTTGGCTGGGCACTTCTGGGCTCAGCACTGATCTGACATGGCGTGCAAGCTGTATGTTCTCACTTTGCACGGCGCGGTGAAGGCTGTGCAGCAGCGTGCTGAAGAGCCTGCTGCAACGCCATTATCATCTCCACCTGGCCGGCAGTAATCTAGCAATCAGTAGAGGAGAGAGGGAACGCCCACCTGCACAGTGGTGGTAGTGGCCAGCCCCCACCAGAGCCCCTGCACGCCCAGTCCATAGTGCAGGCCCAATACGCACGACAGCGGTAGGCCCAGTCCCCAATATGTGATCAGGTTCAGAATGCTTGCCAATAGCTGCCGCCCCGCCCCCCTCATAACCCCTGCGCAGAAGAAAGGCTTTATGCTGAAAACTTGCCGCGCGTTGGAGAAATCCCGACAAAAATTCATGCTGTTCTTGGAGATTAGTGTGCTTCAGGAGCGCTGCCGAGCGCATCTCAAGACAGCTGGTGAGCTCCTGCATGCGGAGGCAGTCCTACAGCAGTCATGCAAACATGATCTACTATCCTGCCCCACTTTGCAAGTGCTTTCGGATGTACCAGGATGCCTCCACTCTTGCGTTTCCAGAAACGCAAGCAATTTTATTGGCTGATCTGTTGTTCACTGATGCTAGTGACACATGTTGCATGCACTGTCCAACACTGCGCAAGATATCAGCCAGTGCGCGAGAGATTGCACTTAGATATGCCTGAGCATTTGCGCAATATGGTATGAGTGTCCCGCGCACCTCCGCAGACGCAGTTGAGGCCGTCCCCAATCTCCGAGAAGAACACCACGGGCAGAATTATCTCGATCACATCCACCACCTGGCCGCCACATCAGCCGCCACGTCAGCACACATCCAAACATACGACTTTTTTTTTACACACTTCTCCTGCTAAGATGTAGGTGCGTCTGCATACAGCTGCATTTAAATTCTGCCAAAAATCCTGCCCCTTGATGGACTCGCCGGATCCAAGCATTATTATAACATCTTGATAACAGAGCTGGATTCTCCCATCTACATCCTGTGCCAGGATTTGGTGCTGGCTGAGAAAGTATATCCCCTGTATCAGGTTGGGGGACCTCTGCCTTCCTCAGTCGGAGCAATGCCCAATCTTAGGCCACTCGATAGAATGCACATATTGTGCTAGCAGTGCAGGGCTTCCCAGGCGAGGAGATCGCACAGGCACTTGCTGGGATTCCTCCCACAAAAGAAACAACCAGATACGCGACCAGCAGGAACGGCGCTAACCTCTGGATCATCAGTGAAGAGGTAGGCCCAGACGTCTCTGAGCCCAAACCCCACAGCCACGATCCCCAGCATCAGCAATGTCTCCAGAGCGATGGCGGTATACGCTGCCCTCTCCGCCCTGAGGGGCTTTGCACTGCCCAATTCGTTCGCCACCCTTGTGCTCGCCGCGCCTGCACCCACGCCACAGCATTACAAACAATTTGCACATGACCTGATCATGAGTAATAGACCAGGACCTTGAGATTCCACGCCTCACTCAAGAACCCAGCTCCCATTCTAGACCCTCTTGGGCACAATCAAGCAAATCCAATTTGTAAAGTAGGTGCAACAGCCACTGCGTGCATCCGCTTTCAGGTTGTGCTGCAGCTCCCAGGTTGCGCTGCAGCTCGCAGGCCCCTGTACCTTCAGACTTATGACACTGAATGCTCAAAGAGTCCCCAGGGCAACGCGCTGCATGCCCGGAGACAAGGTACAAGGAAAAAGCAAATCTCGCCCTCACAAGAACACAGGTATGCATGCAGTAGCGAATGGATAAAAAAAAGTGAAGATGGCTTAAGGCGCTCCTCCGAAGCCCTGCGAGATTGTGCACGTGAACTCAGTGGTGTGGAGTCCCGCTCTCACCGCCGTCACAAGAATACCGTTGGGCATGCAAGGTTACGAAAAGGAAAAGGAAAAAGAAAAAATGCAGGGTTGTGGGCGCGAACCTCCGATGCCCTGAGAGATGGTGTACGTGAGCGCGGTGGTGTTGAATCCCACTCCCATGGCCGCCACCGCCACGTCAGCATTGGGGAACCACCCGGCAATCAGAATGAGTCCCTCGTAGAGCCACCATTCGAGGCAGCAGGCGCCCACTGTTGGCAGAGCCAGCTTCAGGTAGGGCCACCAGCCGTGCAGACACTGCCTGGACCTGCACTCACAGAAGAGGACTGAGACTCAAAGCTTATTCCCAGACACACAGATGACTTTTTGAAAGTTGTCTAGAGCTGAATGTCTTCAATTACCAAGGATGGCAAGTGTTTGGCATGTGTGCAAAATGCCACGACAATTTAGATGAGACTAGACACAAGACATAAATTGGCATGAATGTGAGTCACGCACCAGCCAGGCCAGGTCTGCAACGGCGTCCCCTTCAGCCGCCGATCCCGCCAGACCACGTAGCTCACCAGTCCCACCAACACCGTCGCCTGCAGTCCAGCACCCAGTCAACTGATATGCCCCCAATGGAATGTATAGATATAGACCATACGTCAACAGTCCATCAGAGCCAATAGCACGGTGTTAGTGCTATAAAAAGCTAACCCTTTTAAGTTGGCATGATCAGTGACCCTTCTGAAATGTTACTGGAGGCAGTGACATTGAACTGCTGTTCTGATGCGAGTGCACAGCTTGGCTGCGCTGCATCTTCCAGACATCTTCCTGGATCTTCACAAGAGGTAAGGCTATGACAATTGTAGGGGTTACTTGCAAGCTGCCACCCTGCTACCTATTGGATCTGAGGTAAGCTGAAAGGACTTTTGTTGCTGCGAGATATTTCCACCTGCACAGCGTCGTTGGCGAGAGCTGCCCCCGCCAGGCCAACTTGGAAGTAATCGACCAGGAGCCAGTTGTACAAAGGAGACAACGCCGCCGAACAGGCCGTCACTATCGTGGCAGGCGTCACCACACCCTGCGCATGCAACGCTACCATTTTCATTTTCAAAAATCAATTGCACTGCATTACGCTATCTGCAGCCCATTTTGTGCTCTTGATTTGATCTGTTAAGGGGGGTCTCGAAAGCTACACAGGCTTTCAGCCCGGAGAAATTGAAGAAAACACTAAAGGATACTGTCTGTTGGCAACTCTTGCCGGCATGCATGCCGCAGACTGTGCCTCTGCCTCTCAAGTCACTGAGCGCTGCTGCATTGCTCACTCCTCTCTTGACCCCAGGCCTCTCAAACTCCAGCCATATCTGGCCGTTAGTTCTAGGGATCTCGCCCATTTGTGACTGCACGATTTCTCTGCTTTTAACCTGCTCTTTCATGGACTGTGGCAATCACTGAAGTTGCATGTGGGTGCGCTCTGCTGACTGTAGCTCGCCAGCCTGTGGGCAGTGGCTCTGCAATGCTTGAGAAGGCTGTGCAAGACAAAACAACACATTTGAAAAAGGAGACAGAGACCGTGCCTGTGCCAGGAGATATCGCTTGAGGCACTCGGCGATGACATAGCAGTAGAGGGCAGGCGCGCTCAGCAGCAGGTACATTACTGCCCCGTCCACAATCTCCTTCCTCTGACCTGGCAAGTAGGAAGTACACAGAAAACCACCTCAGCTTCCTGAATGTACAATCGACTCCACACATGCCATGGGGACAGGAGGGTGCGAAATGGACAGTTGATGAAGCATGCAACTGTCATGTGATCACATGCCATGCATGTGCAGATTGCGGCAGCCCTGGGTTTCACCTCAGAAGAACGTTTACAGGAAAGCCCCTAAGAAGCGAACAGGACATGCGCCAGGCATCCAGAACAGTTCTAGACTGGAGAATTTATGGCAAATTCCGAGGAGAATTGGATGCCCAGGCATGCGCACCTGCCGCTAACAGTAGGTGATGCACCTGCGTCCACAGCGCCAGAATGAGCGCAAATACGGCAGTGGAAATTACCACCGCCTGCTGCAGCACAATCCCCAGCGCTCCGTAATTCCCCGCCCCGTACGCCTGCATGCATGCACCCCCCGCTATCATGCATCCTCCTCTCACGCGTACGCCAGAGCATTGCATTTGGTCCAGTGCTGCTGCGAAGGTGACCCTGAGCTCGTGCATGCGGCCCTGATGGCAGTTGTGTAAGTGGGGTCACCGCCCTGCTGCTGTTTGTCCCTTAATGCACCTAACTTGTGGCACCTTGAAGCAGTAATCTCTGGTGCGCGCAAAGTTCATGCACAGACAGCCAGTGCTGTGTAGCTAGATTTCCCAGTGTGGCCACTTTTGCAAGATGCCATTTGCCATAGGTCAACAAGATCTTCTTGGCTCACAGGCTTTCGAGCACACACGCCAGAGCTACTCACTGCTACATTGCAAGTAGGCGGCAGGGCCGCAGCGCAAATCTTGCCCGAGGTGATGAGAGGCACACAGCACATGCCAGAACCATGCGCGCACCTGCCCGCACAGCGTCTCCATGCCAGAAGCGAGGCCCAGCAGCACAGCAGCGCCTGTGATGTTGTAGCATGAGGAGGCCAGCACCGCCTGGCTGAGCGCCAGACCCCCAAGATGGCCGGCAAATGCAAGGCTGACTAACGATGACACAAACACCAGCGCTGCCTGCGCGCTGATTGGGCCGGCAAGGCTCCCCACCCTGCGCAAAGGGAAGGATCCATGCTATCAGGGGAATATACTTGCCGTCCCAAAAATGCGAGGCAAGTTCTGCGAAGTAGTTCAGCACATAAGCAATCAAAATGGGTCCGGTAGAGGCCAACATTTTCGCTGCCCATTTAAAAACCGGACAGCTTTGTTGTCTTCTTGTGAAGGTTGGTGGGATGTGCTGTGCAGTCTAAGGTAAATGGCAAAAACGCAGCATCGAGAAGGCGACCAGTGCGACAAAGACGTTTCAAGATGACTCAGGAAACAATTTTATCAACACAGACGCGGTCATCAAGAAAGTCTCATATCAGTTGGACAGCCAGGTTCTCTGCCAGCTCTTAACTGGGCATAGCTTATGAGCATGTACTTACCTGACGACTTCTTCACGGTACTCCAGATACAATGGTCTTTTGTTAGAGTCATCAAGCAGAGGATTGCTCTCGAGCTCCCCATTTTCGAGGGCTCCGTCCCCAGCTCCATCGACGTGAGGCTCTACGCCTGCCATCGTGCATATGTCGTGTACAATCACGCTAGGAGCCCATCATTCCTAACTGCATTAGAGCACCTTTCTCAAGGCCCAATCCGTCGTTAAAATTTTCAGACCTCCTTTCACAAGCTAGGTCTTGCTGCATGCAAGCCCATGCTCACAGAGATCCCGCCGGGACAAACCTCGTAGTACCCTTCTGCAACACCGTTCGTAGTCAAGGATGTAAGCATAATGTTACAATGTTCTCTTCTACCCCAAACTTGCAAGAGTCGAGCGATCGTACACATGTGTAGGTGTCGGTGCGGTGATGAGGTTGTCAGTCTCGGACAGGATCCCATGCAGTCCAATTTGGAATTAGTAGTGGCTGAACTTGTTCCTTCTTTTGAAGGCAACCAGTACTACTGGAAGAACTGTGTTAGCAAGTCAGAATAGAGCTGAGGCCTAGGATCGAAAGAAATAAGGAACTGTCAAAGACCAGCAGCCAACCTCTCAGACACTTCCGACGTGCTCTGAAGCGCGCTTGCAGCTCAACAAGTTTCCATAATCGAATACAGGGTTGATAGTATTATCTCCCATCAGCGCTAAGATCAGTCGCTGCAAGAGTGAACTTGCAGATTGAAGAGCAGTTTCACAAGTATGGAAGGACCGGTGTCAGCTAGGCTGGACAGCATGGCCAGTTGCAGTCACAGATGTTATGGTGATTCACACTCTAGCACCTTGCCAATGCGCAAGCGCCTGCGGTTTTGCAACCCCAGGCAGAGCTATGGGCAGCAGCTTGAGACAGCATCCAGGAGGCCAACACTCTCAGCTTTGCGTGCTTTACCTGCCGGTATGCAGCAAAATTTGGTCTTTCGTGCGAGCATCTGCAGCAGCAGTTGGTGCCAGCCTGCTTGGTCACACCACCAGTCACAGAGATCCCCCACAGTAGTTGCTCGTGTGGCTGCCCCAGAGCGAGCTCAGGTGCGCTATCTGATCCTTGATTACATGGCTTGCAAACACGCACATTCTGCGGAGAATATGCCAAAGCTGATCGGCGTCTTTTACTGGCCAAAACTATATCTTTCAATACAGCATCTGGCTTTGACAGGTGCTGGAAGATGACGGAGAGATAGTGGAGGACTGGGAGACAGAGTGGGTGAATGACGCCACCGGGGCCTCTCAGGAAGTCGAATGGTTTGTGGAGGATGCAGACGATGACAAACAGAGCTCCAAGGTAAGTTCAGGACGTTCAACCAGTTCTTGTCATGCTCTTGCACACGAACTTATCCTTGTTTGATTCAAGTGGCTGCGCGCGCAATGTTTGAGAATGCCAGACTCTATCCCTGGATCAAGCACCAGAGTTTGGACAGTGCCACAGCGCCACTCCTGATCTTGGCGCTCTGCATGTTTGACTTTGGCGGAGAATGGCTGCGCTCACAGCACTGGCCTTCCTGGCCACATATGCTCACGCAGACCGACCACACCCATAGAAGTTGCTTTCCTAGTCAAACTTGGTCACATTGCTCGTGGAATGGCCACACTCAGAGGCCTATAGGATCACATAAGCGCTGACGCGCGCATGTGCCCATGCTATCAGGAGAGGAGAGACGGCAAGCGGCTGCCTGCAGAGATGCGCTGCTTCGACACCGCCAACATCTATGTCAAGGCCGGGGACGGCGGCAAGGGCTGCGTGGCATTCAGGAGGGAGAAGCACGTGCCCAGAGGTTTGTAAAGCTCACCTCATCAGTATAGCTACTGCTGCACCGCAGAGATTGTCATGTGTGCTTAGAGTGTGCCCTGTTTGTGGTTGCTGGGCAGCATAGCAAAGGTGGCAGCAGCAGTGGCGGAGCGAGCATCAATTTCATTTTCATGAATGCAGTGAGGCGAGTGGGATGCCACCTACTCACAGCACAGCAGGTTGCAGCTCTTTCATCCAGGTTTCCTGGATATCGGATTGATCCTTTCTGCCAGTGCAAAGCCTAATCATTCTTGAGCCCATTGAAAGTGGTTTGTGGGGTCTTCATTTCAGTGCAAGGCAGCTCAGCACGTTTGGACGGTACAACAGGTCCCTTAAACTGCTGCAACATTACCTTAGGAAACCAACAGTGCGGCCTTACTGCTTTCTTAGAGATCGTCGCTGGCCAATTTTTAAATTGTTGGCCTAATTAAGTGCGTGCCTGGTAATGCCTGTTCAGGCGGCCCCTCGGGAGGGAACGGCGGCAACGGCGGCAATGTGTGGGCGGTCGTGGATGACTCGCTCAACTCACTGGCGGTATGCTCCCCTTCAAAAGAGCCTCTCTTCACTTCCATGGCACGAATTTTGCTCTCTGTTTCCAACGCTTGCAGTGGTGCAAAGATCAATGTTTGACCAGTTACTTGATAATGTGGTGCAGGCATTCCGCAAGCAGCTGCATTACCGCGCCACCCCAGGGTGTCTGGGCGGCGGATCTAACCGGCACGGCGCGAACGGCGCTGACCTCGAAATCCGGGTGTGTTCCGGCTGGTCATGAATTCTCCGGTGATGAATGTACCATTGCTCTCATGTTTCTTCATCTCTTGATTTCCAGAGAACCACTGGGCTTTCTAAGCGCTGCCTGTGACAGTCACATGGCGTCTGGGTTTGGAAGGGTCTTGTGCAGTATTCTGCTTGTACTGTGGCAACTGCTTGCCACATGTTGATTGCTTTGCAGCTGTGCAAGGTCCTCATGCGAGCGGCCGGGACTGGCTAAGAGCAGTGTTAAAGATGAAGCATGGGTTGCTACCTGATGTATCGCACGCCATACTTACAGTTGCATTGAGGAGTGATGAGGCGAGGGGCTGTGATTGACGTGCCGTGCATGTGTCGGTAGGTGCCCCCCGGCACAATCATGCGGCGGAGGGACGCCCCTGAAGACGAGCCGCCGCTGGCCGAGCTGCTGTTTGCGGGCGAGCGCGCCGTTCTGGCCACCGGCGGCCGCGGAGGCAGAGGGAACGCCTCCTTTAAGACCGGCCGCAACAAGTGCGCGCTGTGCCAGCTGCTGCAACTGACTTGCATGAAACGCCTCTCTCAATGATCTGACTTGCTGGAGGCTGGCTAGACATCATGAGTCCACCTGTGCATGGCTACTGACACAAATCCTGGAAGATGATGCACATCTGATAACAGAATGCATTGAGACATATTGCAATGATAGCTTGCTCCCGGCATCGCTGCATTGCTGTGCTCTCACTGCACTCCAGACTGCAAGTATTGCACTGGCCCCCCAAAGTCACCGATGTGTCCTATATGCTTCCAAGTGATGGGGTTTTTCCATGTGGCATTCTGTGTCTGTTCTTCTGTCTTTCACGCATGCACACATTCACAATACTACATGCATGTGTAGTAATGTGTCTCTGATGTACTCCGTCATTCTTGCCGCAGTGCGCCCACAATGGCAGAGTTTGGCGAGGAGGGCCAGGAGATGTGGGTGGAGCTGGAGTTGAAGTTAGTTGCGGATGTGGGCATCATCGGCGTGCCCAATGCTGGCAAGTCCACTCTGCTGAGTGTGCTGTCCAACGCAAAGCCCAAGGTGAGCGCTGCGGACAATAATGCACCTGAAAATCCCACAAATGTGTGTTTCAGCTCAAAAATTCAAGTGTGCGGCAAACGCTCACATGTTCAGTTGGAGCATTTAGCCAGCTCAAATGCTCAATTGTCCATCAGTCAGGTTCAATCCAGGACCGAATGCGGTGTGTGAACTTATCTGCTAGCTTTTACTTTCTAAATCGTTGTTTGAGCCTGAACTACGAAAATTCCGCGCGCAAGGTGGCTGACTACCCCTTTACTACGCTGGTCCCTAACCTGGGCGTTTGCGAGATGGACTACAGGACAACAGTCTTTGCCGACATCCCAGGTGAGATTCTGCGGAGCCAAGGAGAAGCTTCATACTGTGTCCGGCAGATAGCTATTGGTGTGCAGGCATGTCATCTAGTCAGCAAGTGACAACAGCATGACAGGCACTTCTTCCGCCCCCTGAACACTTTTTGCTTGGTGCCGGAAGGATATCCGGGCGCATGCAGCAGCGGGTGTGCAGACAGCTGCACCTTTCCACTGAGATTGACAGCAAAGCTAACGTTGCTTGCAGAGACAGGATATTGCCTCTCAGGTACAGGGTGTCTCGTGCACAGGATCTGTACCTGGTTCATGGACCTGTACACCAAATGTTTTGGTCTCTGCACCAGGAACCTATCCAAGCAGGGAGATGCCCTATTCCTGCGTGGCTGCACTGGGAATGTGCTTACCAAGGAAACAACATATTTCATACATCCAATGCTCGCCCTGCTACTGTCAACAGGCAGCAGGAGTGTGGCCCAGGCCAGCAGGGTCTTGTGCAGTTCTGACGCGTCTCCTGAACCCTTGCAAAGTATAAGGGGACGCACATTATTTCTGTTTTATCATGACCCCTGAACCCTTGTTATAATCGCCAGGGTTGCTGGAGGGCGCGCATGCGGGGGTTGGTTTGGGTCATGAGTTCCTGCGTCACTGTCAGCGCACTCGAGCGCTGGTGCATGTAATCGATGGCACCTCCCCTGACCCTATAGGGGATTACAAAGCCCTGCGCACCGAGCTGCAGCTCTTCAACGCCGAACTGCTCGACAAACCCCAGGTGCGGCGGCCGCATTCCTTACTGCCTTATGCCCTCCCGGTGGCAGAAAATGTATGATGCTGGCCGCTGGCTGCATTTGTATCTAGCAGTACATAGGGGTATCCGATGCCTTGATGATAAGCAAACTCACTGTGGCTACGGCACTTTTTGGCCCATGACAGGATTTGACAATGGAACTATGCTGGGGTGCAGTGATTCCTGACAAGATCTTACAGCTGATAGCATATTTATACCTTGCAGCATTCTTCTTCCTCTTCCTCTTTCTTGTTCCTGTTCCTCCTGTTCCTGCCCTGAAGCTCACCATGTCCTCTCTGGCGCTGATGTTGTGCTTGCCCCAAATGTTGTGAATGAGGTCCTGGTTTGCGCGCGCAGGTGGTGGCATACAACAAAATAGACCTGCCGGACTCGGGTGACTACATCGATGAGGTGCGCGAGTTCCTGCTGGGGGAGGGGGTCCTCCCGGAGGACATCTTCGCAGTCTCAGCCGCCACCGGAAAGGGGGTCCGCGACCTGGTTAGACGCACCAGGATCGTCCTGGACGCTATGCCTGTAGTGGTGCGCCCCTTGACCTCTTGCAATATCTGTCAAGCACAGTATCTTTGTGCAGATTGGACTAGAGGAAGCGGCATGCTGTCTTGGCGGGGTTTCAGAGCTTTTGATCTGTTCTGCCATCGTGGTGCTTGTGCTCTGACACTTGTGAGGTGAAGTGATGAAGGATAAGAGGCCTTCTGGCAGCTGTAGGCTTGCTACTTGCTATGAAGCACCAAAGCTCTTTGGTTTGATCCTCGAGCTGCACATGCATCTTGCGTTTCATCATCTATTCAGCTGCACATGCCTCTCTGCTGTGCCCTGCTTTCATGCACAAGTGGCCGTATTGATGTGTGTTCTGCCCAGCATGCCGTCTGTGACAGCCGTGATCTACTTGTGAGGAGTAGCTATGCTTGCTGGAGGGAAATCGTGGGGGAACAGATGTGCAAGCGCCTTTTTTTCTTCACCTGTGTCATAGTGCCAATCCTCAACGAGCATCAGCAAAATGCACGTTCATGTCTCTCTGCCTTGCTCAGGAGGCGGTGCGGACGACGGATGCGCTGAACATGAGGGAGTTGCCGCGGAGGGTGTCATCGGCTGACATCAGCGACTTCACGGTGACTGCCGACCCCGACAACGAGCGCCGCTGGATTGTGTCGGGCGAGGCAATTGACAGATTTGCGGCAATGACTAACTGGGATTACTACGAGGCCACCCTGCGCTTTCAGAAGGTCCTCGACGCCACCGGTGAGTCATCCTAACCCGATTTTCAATAAGGGATTTTTACTAATTCACATGCTTTTCCTGCCCGAGGCAAGGTGCATCTGTAGACATACTGCAGGTGAAGGCTGCCACAAGTTCTACCCCATGATAGACTCCAAGCAAGGCCCTATCAACTGTGGGCATGGTGCTCAATATTCATACCCCTTGGAGTGGTGAAGCTGAACCTCTGCTTCTCAGAATGATTATATGTAAGGGTCAAGAAATGCAACCCCATCTTCCTGTGTGCTGGTGTCATGTTGTTGATGCCTGGCTTTGCCCCTCGCAGGCATCAACAAGGCGCTGCGAGCCAAGGGGGTGCAGGAGGGGGACATAGTGGTGGTGGGAGGATCTGAGCTGGAGTGGAGCGAGGACCAGTCTGAGGGTGCCCTGTACGCAGCCTGGCGCGAGGAGAAACTTGCCCGCGGCACCGCGTGGCAGGGGACTGCCCGCTGGCCGCACGCAGTCTGATATGTCTTAGGGCGGCTTCTGAGTTGAAGCTGTTCGGCGTAATTCAGGAGAGCGCAAGCTGAGCTGTAGGGGTGAGATTGCTGCCCCGGCTGGATTGCAGTCTGAGGGCTGCGTCGTGATGGCTGACCTGATTAGACGAGCAAGTTTGCGCGAACTCAAGACATGAGTTGTGCTGCAACTCCTGTGGACGTGCAGTATGACCGAACACTCATTATGCAGTACCATGCATGCAGCTGTCAGCCGCAGCTGCAGTGCACTACCCGAAGCTTATAAAATACCCCCCTTGAGTGGTGGACAAAATGGATGCTACACTTTTGCAAAATGGATGCTGCAGTTGTATGTAGGAATGTAATCCTGCAGATTGCAAAGGCCACTGCCTGATAACGAAAAAAAAACCTCAAGGTGCCTGGATTGTGTGGCGTGCCTCCTGCGGTGCAAAATAGGCAACAGCAGCTGGAGAGATGCAATACTGCTGCTAAAATCGTTTCGTCGAAAATATGTCTGGTACTGTACTACCATATATACTCAAAACAATGGAGCCATCACGTGAAGATGGTGGATCTACGAGCTGCTCCTTTACAACAGTTAAGCTTGGGTTGGACAGATCGACATCTGCTTTTTCAGGTGCACACTTCTTTCTACTACAATGATAACAAAATAATAAAAAACTGTCATTCCACGTAATATTCCACACGCATATAAGGCCTTATGCGTGTTGTGGTCAACAAATATTCTTGTGAAACTGAGAGGCGATCTAGGAATAGGATAAAGGAAATCATGCAAAAATTACCTGTGAAAATTTGATAATATTGGTGTAATGTTTCAATTGGAAGTATGTGCAGGCTCTAATCTACCTTGATGTGCCTGGTCCTTGCAGGTCCAGGGATATCCAGATGCTGTTTTCAGTTCAACAATTTAATGCAAGGAGGAGACTCTGTCAGCCTGGAAAAGCTGGGTGTCTCTTCAGATTATCACAAGAAGAAGGCGGCTGCGAACAGGCATCACCGGGAACAGGCTGAGCGAGAGAAAATTCACAAGCTGTACAACTCACAGCCTGAGACCCACCTCAGGGTCGTCCCAATCAAGGGCGACGGGCGCTGCCTCTTCAGAGCAATGGTGCGCAGCAACCAACCTGCATGTCCTTCCACGCTGCATCTATGTGACTTACCCTGGATCCTATTCTACGCAAGGTTTTTTCCACTCAGCCTGATGGTTACGTGACTCCATCCCATGATAACCTGGGCATCTGTAGCCCTTGACACTTGAATTACATGTCTTAGTCAGTGGACTTTTCTGATCTCCACTTTTCAACAGTCTGGGCTTCCCGACAGTACCATCGACCCTGGTTTGTGCTCCCTTTTGGCTGCAAATGGTTCAGTCCTTTCAATATTGTGCAGCATGAGGACGAAGCTTGATCCTGAACGGATTTAGGCTTGACCGGATTGTGCTGGTTTCTGTGCCCTTTGCCTGCAGCAAAAGCGGTGGGGTTCTGTGCAGTGATCTCAGAACTCCACCGCTTTTGCTGCAGGCAAAGGGCACCGCATGTCCAAATCTTAGCATTCCTGCCACCCTCTGTCTGGTACATTTCACCTCTTGCTGCATGCAAGGCAGCAGCCATTTTTGTGCTGTGCACTCAATTGACGTCTGCTCTCTGGTGCAAGTGAAGGGCTTGGCGCACGCGAAGGGTGAATTCGTGGGCGGCAGAACCGAGGAGACGGATGCAGACGAGCTGCGGCGGGCGGTGGCGGACGCGCTCTGCCGCGGGCCTGAGCGCCCTCGTAGCTTCAAGGAAGTGCTTTCCAGCATCGAGGCGTTCGAGGGCGGCCTGCGCGAGTAACAAGCCATGCCTCATAACGGACTTATTTACTTTGCCAGCAAGCTCCTCAAGTCTGCCTGCTGATGCACGTCAGGTAGAGGTTATACTGTTGGCTGTGCACCGTGCATGCACCTCACTAGACGATGTTTGTCGTTGATGCCCGCTGGGAATCTTAGCATTGTGGTCCGGTTGAATGTTTGGGAACATAACCGGCTCGCTGCATTGACAGACTTGCCAAAAGACAGGTGGTGGCCGGGAGACAGAGAAGCAGGAGTGCAGGGATTTGCCGGAGTTTGGCACCCAAGATATAGGCTTGTGCAGATCTAGACGATGGCTGGTTGTCATGCCGGGCGCTGGGGATCACAGTCAGGCATCAAATTAGCGCCAACTTGCCAAAAAGCGGTGCTCTTCAACCGAGCGGCTGACTGAGTGAATGATCGCCTGGTCCAAGCCCGAGTGTGCAATGCAGGTACTGTGTGCGGCTGCAGTCCCCCAGCTTCTGGGGCGGTGAGGTGGAGAAACTCATCCTCAGCAAATGCTCAAGGCGCCCATCTTTGTCTTCCAGCGCGCCGAGGAGGCCGGCAGGTGTGCTCTCAGATTTCACTTCTGTCTCATCTCTGCAGGCTGTTGGCTTTTTAAAAGCCCTCCGAAGCCAGCTCATGAGTCACATCCACGATCTCTGCACTCTCAGCCGTTCCCCCGGCTTACAAGTCTGACAGAGTCTGACAGAGTCTGACAGAGAGATAGAGTGGATTTGAACAAGTATGGTTGAAGGATGAGCAGGCTGGCAAGTCTGCGGTGCTGTTTCCCCGCCGTCTCACTAGTACAGAACTTGGAGGTATGTGACTAATTGGACACTTGGTACCATCATTGTCCCTGCTCTATATATAGACCTACAGACGCACCTTGCCTTCGGCAGGAAAAGCGTGTAATAACAACAATAATATAGAAACCGTAGGCAGATTGCATTCTTCAGCAGGATTGTGGGACCTGTGTCCAAAGACAGGCAGTAGCAGACAGCTTCATGGCCAAGGAAAGATGGACAGTGGCGCAGTGCTCCCTGACCCGGGGAAAACACACTTTCTCCTTACCAATGCTGTCTTTAACCTCATCTGATTTAACAATAATTGATTATTCTAGTTTCTCACCAAATATGTGAGGCTAGGCAGTAGCGAATTATAGTGGTTGCCACTGGAGTAAAGCAGCTTCACCGGTGCACGGGGTTCCTCCCCTTCTTGGGTTCCGCAAACTCCTCTCCCTACTTCACAATGGGAATATACCCATTTCCCTTCCTGCGCCACAGCAGCCACAATTTTAGATCATTTCAAGCGGAGGGCAGCATGACGCAATGGCAAACTGCACCACACATGAGTTGCCAATGCTATGTTCCTCTCCGTTCCTGAGCAGCAGCCGAACTCCTGACTTTTTGGAGGCTACGCACATCTCCGTTGCGTCCTCACCAACCAGCTCTCCGCAAGCAAACAGCTCAGCTTCTTCGCATCTAGCAAAGTATGTTGCAAGTTCCACTCCGTTCCAACAAAACCCTCGGAAAAGCAATGGCATGATATAAGAGACATTCTGCTAACAATGGTATCGTTCCGGGGGTTTTGTTGGAACGGTACCGGAACCTGCAACATACTTTGCTAGATGCGAAGAAGCTGAGATGTTTGCTTGCGGAGAGCTGGTTGGTGAGGACGCAACGGAGATGAGCGTAGCCTCCAAAAAGGCAAGAGTTCGGCTGCTGCTCAGGAACGGAGAGGAATATAGCATTGGCAACTCATGTGTGGTGTAGTTGCCATTGCGTCATGCTGCCCTCCTGTTGACCAATGGCTGTCAATGTGCTAGGAAGGCAAGCACATGATGCAATATTGGCCTCCAGGAATACCAATAAGAGGCACAGGAGGATAGAAGAAGGCAAGGGGTACAAACAAGCTGCTTCACAAAGCAGTCCTCGAGCCCGAACCTGCCAAACCAAGAGAAACCAGGCTGGTACAAACTGGGCATGTTCAAGCTGAATAAGCCCCAAATGTTGTGATTGAGGTCCTGGTTAATGCGCGCAGGTGGTGGCGTACAACAAGATAGACCTGCCGGACTCGGGTGACTACATCGATGAGGTTTGCGAGTTCTTGCTGGGGGAGGGGGTCCCCCCAGAGGACATCTTCGCGGTCTCAGCCGCCACCGGAAAGGGGGTCCGCGACCTGGTTAGGCGCACCAGGATCGTCCTGGACGCTATGCCTGTAGTGGTGCGCCCCTTGGACCCTTGCAGTATCTATCAAGCTCCGTATCTTTCTTTGGATCGTACTTGAGAAAGCGGCATGCTGTCATGGCGGGGTTTCAGAGCTTTTGATCTGTTACGCCACCGTGGTGCATGTGCTCTGACACTTATGAGGTGTACTGATGAAGGATAAGAGGCCTTCTGGCAGCTGTCGGCTTGCTACTTGCTACGAAGCACCCGTGCTCTTTGGTTTGATCGTCCACCTGCACATGCATCTTGCGTTTCATCGTCCATTTGGCTGCACATGCCTCCGTGCTGTGCCCTGCTATCATGCACAAGTGGCCGCGTTGACATGAGTTTCTGCCCAGCGTGCCGTCTGTGACAGCTATGATTTACTTATGAGGAGTAGCTGTGCTTGCTGGGGGGGGAACCATTGGGGAATAGATGTGCAAGCGCCTTTTTACCTTCACCTGTGTCACAGTGCCAAATTCTCAACGAGTATCAGCGAAATGGACATGCATGTCTTGCTGCCTTGCTCAGGAGGCGGGGAGGACGACGGATGCGCTCAACGTGAGGGAGTTGCCGCGGAGGGTGTCATCGGCTGACATCAGCGACTTCACGGTGACTGCCGACCCCGACAACGAGCGCCGCTGGATTGTGTCGGGCGAGGCAATTGACAGATTTGCGGCAATGACTAACTGGGATTACTACGAGGCCACGCTGCGCTATCAGAAGGTCCTCGACGCCACCGGTGAGTCATCATAACCCGATTTTCAGTAAGGGGTTTTTACTATTCTACATGCTTTTCCTGCCCGAGACAAGGTGCACCTGTAGACATACTGCAGGTGAAGGCTGCCACAAGTTCTATCCCTTGATAGACTCCAAGCAAGGCCCAATGAACCGTGGGCATGGTGCTCAATATTCATGCCGCCCCCCTCCCCGCGCCAGCAGGGACGTAAGAGATATGCAGTCAGAAACATACAGACATGAATGGAGAGCAAGCACCAGAGCAAGGAGAAGAGGCTGCAATTTTGTATTATTTGTAGCGGCTTCTTCTTATCCTTCAGGAATAAGTCTCCTAGTGTTGTGCTGTAAATGGCCTAGACAAAGCTCTTTCAGCATGCGACCGGGGTGTTTTCTCGGAGGGTAAGCTGACCGCAGCAGCTTGGTTCAATTCACTTTTAGCCGCACTATAGCTGCAGGGATTGCACCCAGTCTGTCAATCTTCACTTGACAGTTATTTTATTTTCATCCAAGGTATACCAGAGGCTTCCCTACCCCTTGGAATGGTGAAGCTAAACCTCTACTTCTCAAAACAATTACACGTAAGGGTCAAGAAATGCAACCCCATCTTACTGCGTGTGCTGATGTCATGATGTTGATGCCTGGCTTTGCCCCGCGCAGGCATCAACAAGGCAGTGCGAGCCAAAGGGGGTGCAGGAGGGAGATATAGTGGTGGTGGAGGATCTGAGCTGGAGTGGAGCGAGGACCAGTCTGAGGGGGCCCTGTACGCGGCCTGGCGCGAGGAGAAACTCGCTTGCGGCACCGCTTGGCAGGGAACTGCTCGCTGGCCGCATGCCGTCTCAGATGTCTTCGAGCGGCTTCTGAGTTGAAGCTGTTCGGCGTTATTCAGGAGAGCATAAGCTGAGCTTTAGGGGTGAAATTACTGCCCCGGCTGGATTGCAGTCGGAGTACTGCGTCGTGATGGCTGACCTGATGAGACGAGCAAGTTTGCGCGAGCTCGAGACATGAGTTGTGCTGCAACTCCTGCGGACGTGCAGTATGACCGAACACTCGCCATGCAGTACCATGCATGCAGCTGTCAGCCGCAGCTGCAGTGCAATACCCGAAGCTTATAAAATACACCCCTTGAGTGGTGGACAAAATGGATGCTACAAGTTTGCAAAATGGATGCTGCAGTTGTAAGTGAGTTGTGTAAGAATGTAATACTGCAGATTGCAAAAGGCCACAGCCTGATAACGAAAGAAAAACCTCAAGGTGCCTGGATTGTGTGGCGTGCCTCCTGCAGTGCAAAATAGGCAACAGCAGCTGGAGATCTTGCTCTGGAGATGCAATACTGCTGCTAAATTCGTTTCGTCGAAAATATGTTTGGTACTGTACTACCATATATACTCAAAAAGATGGAGCCATCACGTGAAAATGGTGGAGCTACGAGCTGCTCCTTTACAACAATTAAGCTTGGGTTGGACAGATCGACATCTGCGATTTTAGGTGCACATTTATTTCTACTACAATGATAACAAAATAATAAAGAACTGTCATTCCACGTAATATTCCACACGCATATAAGGCCTTATGCGTGTTGTGATCAACAAATATTCTTGTTCAACTGAGAGGCGATCTAGGAATAGGATGAAGGAAATCATGCTGAAATTACCTGTGAAAATTTGATAATATGGTGCAATGTGCAGGCTCTAATCTACCTTGATGTGCCTGGTCCTTGCAGGTCCAGGGATATCCAGATGCTGTTTTCAGTTCAACAATTTAATGCAAGGAGGAGACTCTGTCAGCCTGGAAAAGCTGGGTGTCTCTTCAGATTATCACAAGAAGAAGGCGGCTGCGAACAGGCATCACCGGGAACAGGCTGAGCGAGAGAAAATTCACAAGCTGTACAGCTCACAGCCTGAGACCCACCTCAGAGTCGTCCCAATCAAGGGCGACGGCCGCTGCCTCTTCAGAGCAATGGTGCGCAGCAACCAACCTGCATGTCCTTTCACGCTGCATCTATGTAACTTACCCTGGATCCTGTTCTACACAAGGATTTTTCCGCTCAGCCTGATGGTTATGTGACTCCATCCCATGATTTCCTGCGCATCCGTAGCCGTCGACACTTGAAGTACATGTCTTAGTCAGTGGACTTTTCTGATCTCCATTTTCAACAGTCTGGGCTTCCCGACGTTACCATCGACTCTAATTTGTGCTCCCTTTTGGCTGCAAATGCTTCAATCCTTTCAATATTGTGCCGCACGAGGACATAGCATGGCTGGCCTGTGCATGATGACGCAAGTCACGGTTGGAAGATTAGAAGCTTGACCATGAACGGCTTTTGGCTTGACCGGATTTTACTGGTTCCTGTGCGGTGATCTCAGAAGCTCACCGCTTTTGCGGCAGGCAAAGGGCGCCGCATATCCAAATCTTAGCATTCCTGCCATCCTCTATCTGGAACATTTCACCTCTCATCTGCCCCTTGCTGCAGGCAAGGCAACAACCATTTTTGTCTGGTGCATTCAATTGACATCTGCTCTCTGGTGCAGGTTAAGGGCTTGGCGCACGCGAAGGGTGAATTCGTGGGCGGCAGAACGGAGGAGGCGGATGCAGACGAGCTGCGGCGGGCGGTGGCGGACGCGCTCTGCCGCGGGCCTGAGCGCCTTCGCAGCTTCAAGGAAGTGCTTCCCAGCATCGAGGCGTTCGAGGGCGGCCTGCGCAGGTGATAAGTCATGCCTCATAACGGAAATTTATTTACTCTGCCAGCAAGCTCCTCAACTCTGCCCGCTGCTGCACTTCAGGTAGAGGTCATACTGTTGGCTGTGCATCGTGCATGCACCTCACTGGACGATATTTGTCATTGGTGCCCGCTGGGAATCTCAGCATTGTGGTCCGGTTGAATCTCTGGGAACATAACCGGCTCGCTGCATTGATAGACTCGCCAAAAGACAGGTGGTGGCCGGGAGACAGAGAAGCAGGAGTGCAGTGACTTGCAGGAAATTGGCACCCAAGATATAGGCTTGTGCAGGTCTAGACGATGGATTACACTGAATGTCTGGTTGCATGCCGGGCGCTGGGGATCACAGTCAGGCATCAACTCTGCACCAATTTGTCAAAGAGCGGTGCTCTTCATGTGAGTGGCTGACTGAGTGAATGACTGCCTGGTCCAAGCCCGAGTGTGCAATGCAGGTACTGTGTGCGGCTGCAGTCCCCCAGCTTCTGGGGCGGTGAGGTGGAGAAACTCATCCTCAGCAAATGCTCAAGGCGCCCATCTTTGTCTTCCAGCGCGCCGAGGAGGCCGGCAGGTGTGCTCTCAGATTTCACTTCTGTCTCATCTCTGCAGGCTGTTGGCTTTTACAAGAGTCCTCCGAAGCCAGCTCATGAGTCACATCCATGATCTCTGCACTCTCAGCCGTTCCCCAGTCTGACATCATATCACAAGTCTGACATAGAGTAGAGTAAATTTGTATGTTTGAAGGATGAGCAGGCTGGCAAGTCTGCGGTGCTGTTTCCCCGCCGTCTCACTGTTACAGAAGCTGGAGTTATGTGACAGATTGGACACTTGGTACCATCATTGTCCCGCTCTATATAGAGAGACCTGCAGACGCACCTTGCCATCGGCAGGAAAGCGCGTAATAATATCAATAATATACAAATTGTAGGCAGATTGCATTCTTCAGCAGGATTGTGGGACCTGTGTGCAAAGACAGGCAGTAGCAAACAGCTTCATGGCCAAGGAAAGATGGACAATGGCGCAGTGCTCCCTGACCCGGGGAAAACACACTTTCTCCTCACCAATGTTGGGCAACTTTGAGATTGCCTGAAATGATCAAAGGTTGTGGCTGCTGTGGCGCAGGAAGGGAAATGGGTACATTCCCATTGTGAAGTACGGAGAGGAGTTTGCGGAACCCAAGAAGGGGAGGAAGCCCCGTGCACCGGTGAAGCTGCTTTACTCCAGTGGCAACCACTATGATTTGCTACTGCCCAGCCTCATCTGATTAATATTCATTGATTATTCCAGTTTCTCACCAAAATTCAATATTGAGCACTCTGTAATCGCGCTGGCAAATATGTTGGCGCACACAAGTACTGCCAAGTCACCTGGCACGCTGACACGCTGTTTGAGGGCTGTGACGGACCACTCCTACTAGTAGTATTGTATACAGAGCCCTTTCATTACCACCGCCTTTCTTTACAAGTGAGAACACAAATTTGAGCTCAATTAGGCATGTTGTAAAATAATGCTGCACTGAGCAGTGGAGCCAAGCCACATGCCGGAATAATATTGGCCCTTGGTTGCTGCACGCCAAGGATACAACAAGAGCGCCCGCTCACAATCTTGCACACAGCCTTGGAAATCCACCTCACAGGCCAGCATATTCCCTTTCCATGCGCTTCCGCTTGTTTTTACCCCTTGCCTTGTTCTTTCCTCCTTTGCCTCTTATTGGTATTCCGCTCTTGTTGCACAGACATCCTTGAGCATGACAGGTTGCTTGATCCAGGACTCTAACACTCTTGTTCAGCTTGAAAATGCCCAGTTTGTACCAGCCCGGTTTCTCTTTATCTGGCAGGTTCAGAATTTTATGCTCAGAATTGAGAAGAGCCCAGCCGTGCTGCTTCGTGCGCCTCATGATCGAGCTCTCTATTTTTGACACGGATATTCCTGTCGTCCTTGATTCAACAACGTGGCTTCTAGAAGAGATCTTTCGCCCAGTGCAATTCCTGCAGGGGCATTCGATCCTCTAAATGCGGATCCAGCGGTATTCTGCATTATCCAATACATTAATTATGATCCTGATCAGTCTTGAACGGCAGGTCCAATCAGGTTTGCTAGAAGCACCTGCAACGAAGTCAGTCGGTCGTCTCTTGTCCAGTTATTGTCTTGCTGCTGTCGACTTGTGCCTTGAATGAGGCGGTTGCGTCTTCCAGGCTACGCCGTCTAAGTGAGATCCTGATCCTATTGGATTTCAATTGTTTCTCGAAGGAAGATATACCACAGAAGCTTCCTAAGGGCTGACTGTGAGTGACTAACAGTGCCCAGATGTCGGCGACAGAGCTACTTTTCCATTCCTAGCTTCAAGCTGATATGAATCGTTGTTGGTGAGACTCGGTCGATCATTTGGCCCTCTATTTCTATTGCGCAAATCGCCTGAGAGATGACGCTTTGGTCTGTATGCAAAGCACGATCGAGTGAGGAACTTGAAAGTTGCCTCTGAGAAGCTTGTATGGTTGCTACATCATACATTCAGCGTTCTTAAGGAGACGAAGTTGCTCAATAACTGGGAGTAGATATCTGGTTCGCGTCTCAGCATCTGCCCGAACAAAAGAGTCCGCCAGTGGGAGCAAAAGTAAGCTGAAATGCTGAATTGCTTTATGTCTGCGAAACACTCGAACAGAATTGTACTGAGTGCTGCATTACAATTTTCCTGTATACATCGGCACACCACAGGGCAGCTGCAAGAACTCATTGCTGATTGGCACTGGAGTGTTCAAAACGTCCAAAAAGACATCAATTGGCAAAGAACAGAAATTGAAGCTTTGGACTGCTGTGTTTGCAGTGGATCTGCGGTCCCACTGTGGAAGCTTTCAGGCGGCTTGCCAAAATAACCACGAGGAGTGTCGGCGCTTTTGGCACTTCCGTCTGCTGTGTTTGGATTTGAGCAAGGATATAGATGCAGACAACGCCCTTCATGCTTCTGAGGAGAGCCTTTCCGAAGCACACAGGAGGCTGGGCTTTGAGTGGGGCCCCAGTGTCACTTACAGGGCGGCCAAACATGGCAGCTTGGCCTGGCTACAATGGCTTCACATTTCTGGCTGCCCATTGGGTGACAGAATTGCACTTGCAGCGATCCACAAGGATAGCCTCCCGTGCTTGCAGTACGCTCACACCAGAGGGATTCATCTCCTCGAAGATTACGCCAACTGGGCAGCACAAGAAGGGAGCGTTAGGTGCTTACGCTATGCGCACGAAAATGGTTGTCAATTTGATACAAACACATGCAGGTGGGCTGCTGGCAACCTTGATTGTTTGATGTGTGCCCATGAGCACGGCGCTCCATGGGACAAAAGGATATGCAACAAAGCAGCCGCAAGAGGCAGCTTACCATGCTTGCGCTATGCCCATGAGCACGGTTGCCCCTGGGATGTTTCCACATGCTGTGAAGCGGCAAGGAATGGGCACCTTGAGTGTCTCAGCTATGCACACGAGAATGGCTGCCCCTGGGACGAATCGGTGTGTCAGAGAGCTGCAAATGAGGGGCGCCTTGCATGCCTGAGCTATGCGCATGAGAATGGCTGTCCTTGGGACATGTCAGCTAATTTAGCAGCAGCGCAATCCGGGCATCTTGACTGCCTTAGATACGCCCATGTGCAAGGCTGCCCCTGGGATGCTACTGTATGCGCTGAAGCTGCAAGCTATGGCCAACTTGCATGCCTCCAATATGCAAATGAGAATGGCTGCCCTTGGAATTCAGACACAGTGAAGTTTGCTGCTCGACTAGGTCATCATGATTGCCTGGAATATGCAGTTAGTAGGGGTTGCCCATTCCATCCAGTGGTTGCCACATACTGTGCAAAGAACAGGGTGAACCTTATGCTAGTTGCCTATGCCCATAAGGTCATGGGATGTGCATGGGATCTTACGGGGAAAGAAGGCATGTGGGCGTTTTGTGCGGGAAATAACGAGGCCCTCAGCTATATCTATCTACACGGTGGCCTGTTTCTGCCCCGGACCTTCAAAGAAGTCATTGATGATGCCGATTGCCTGTGCTACGACCATATCTGGTCAGAGAAGTGCCAAGAGAAGAGACATCAAAGGGCTCTTTGTTTACTGCTGGTGTATGCGTGTACCGAGGGATCTCATGCAGGGTGCTGGGAGACACATGTTGGCCGGGCTGCGCTGCAATTGATGCAAGCCAGAAGGGATGCGGTAAAGCAGGCATTTGCGCTAGCAGGAATTGCAAGGTCAGGGGTAAACACTGCCCATAAGGTCATGGCTCGCGTTCCGAGGGGTCTTGTTGAGCACATAGCGTATGTGGCTAGGCTCACTGTGTAGATATTCAATTGAGAAGGATGTGCCAGTTGCTTGTAATCGCATGGTTGCTGAAGACATAAACTACTGTATTTGCACATCTTCCACCGTGTTGCATGCAACGCACAACTGTATATTCAGTAAGCAAACCTGGTATTACATTACAAGCCGGTAGCCTAGCTTGCTTGCACTATGCTCATGAGCACGGCTGCCCCTGGGATGAGCTTACTTGTGAATATGCAGCAGAGATTGGTGCCTTGGACTGCCTTAGTCATGCTCATGAGCATGGCTGCCCCTGGGATGTGAACACTGTGGCAGCCGCTGCAAACAAGGAAGACTTGAGTGCCTTGCCTATTCTCACAGAGAGGGCTGCGCTTTTGATAGGGAGGAACTTGTGGGGTACGCTGCTGAAAGTTGAAGTATGCCTTGCCTAAAATATGCCCGTGAGGAAATGGCAGCAGCTTGGGATTCCGCAGGGATAGACTGTGGGGTTGCTTTTTACAAAGGCAGCTTTGACCAGCTTCAGTGTTTCCACTCCCATGGCGCCCCTTTGGTGCCACAATCTTTTGGGAAGGAGTTGTTCAGCAAATATCACAATTACCTCGAGCATGCATGCAGGCCCCCGCAATGCAATAAAGTTGCCAAACAGTGAAGTTCCTTTCCGCAATTCTTGTCCTAGCTGCTAGCACTGTGGTGATCCACAGCTGTGGTTGGAAATTTGCTCAAGCTCTTGAGATCTGCTGATGATTTTCCGATCTGCTTTGCCGCGTATCGTCTATCCAGTACACTGGTCTAATTTCTCCCCCTTCTTAGAATTCAAAATGGCGCTTCCGAGTTGCGGCCAGCAGTGTTATTGCCCAAAGTTCTAGTGCTAACACGCAGTTTCAAATCTGTTTCCATCAGCAGGCTTGCCAGAGGGATGCACTGTCTCAGTGCTAGCCTTCACACAAAAGGATATTTCCGCAATTTTGAATGTTCAAAGAGAGCGCCCGATTTTGAGCCCATATCTAGAAATATACTGTTTTCAGATTAGAGAGAATGCAGCTTTGAACCAGCATGGGCCGCAGAGCCCGCTGCCTTGCATGCAAAGAAAAGAGAGAAAATATATCAAGCTTCTGCAGCCTGTGTCAGTGTAGGCAGCTGTGCGTGGCTCTAAGCACACTTGTGCGAATCCCCCTGATCAGATATGCCGATTCCCCTGGTGCTTACAGAATCATGCCCTTCTCGTTGGTGGCTCGGTTGGTGATCGTGGCGAGTGTGATCTTCTTGTCCACTGTTGAAGGGCCGCCCTTTGCATACACGCCTGCAGGACAAGAGACAGCAAGCTCACTCATCAATCTGTTGTATGCAATTGAAACACTGACCACTGCAGGGTTCCATATTTGCTTGCATGCAAATGGCATGTCTGCATTATGTTCAGCGCAGACTGAGCAGGCCCAATCCCGAGTTCCGGACTTTCAGCCAAGTTGCAAATGACCTCTGCCCTTCACCAGCAATGTAACTTGAAAGCAGGGGCAACGGATCTCAAGCAGCCTGGCTTTGATCAAACGTGCGATTTTTCAGCTCGACCTTGTGATAAGGATACAGTCTAGACAGTGCGGATGTTCAAGCTATGACTGTAGAGGTAGTGGCAGCTGGCGGGAGGGTGATTTAGTCACCTGTGAAGGTGGATTTGTCGTCGTGCAGGCGCACGAAGTCGGGGGTGACTAATGTGTTGCGGTGGGGCCCCCCGCTGAGCACAATCGCGCGGCGTATCTCCTCCGCAGACACACCCTTCTCCTTGGCCAGAAGAGGCAGCGTCTTCTCAAACGCAGCAAATTCGATCTTGCGCGCACCCTGCAGCAGATCAAAACCCCAAAATGAGTTGGGCATTTCTTCGTGTACAGTCAGGAAGTTGCCCCAAGACTTCAGGGCAGAAGCAGGTGATTTAAAGACTATGAAGTCTTGCACGGCCCATGAAGCATGCCCTTGTCTCTTTGGTACTGAGTATCACAACTGTGGCACATACTGCTGATGGCTGGTGCATGCTGCCATTGCTCCTGTGTAACTTCAGCAGCCTTGTGGCACCTTTGCAAGTGAATGGAAGCACGCGCTGTAGAGATGCGGTTTTCATGCCCGGTTGCTGATAAATTGTCAGAAATAAATAAAAACAGTAAGTCTCTTTGTTTGGCAAGAAGATCAATGCAGATAAATGGGGTCCCACCAAAGCTGCTGCACAGAACTACAATTGTGGGACTGACAATTGTGGCAAGTGGCACGGCTAACCAGCCAAGAAGTAGCAAAGCTCTCAGCAGCAAGTGAAGTACACCTTGAATCTGAGCTTGAAAGCAGCAGCCCATACTAGTGGCGCTCTTGTCTCACATCCGAACAGCTACAGGAAGAAACGAAGGAATAGGGCGCACCTGGCCCTTGACCTTGGAGAAGATGAGCTCGACAGAGGTGGCGGTCAGGCGGCCGTCCAGCAGGCCACTGTCGCGCACCAGCTTCACAAACCTTCCGCTGTCCAGCACCGGCGCCTTCGGGCCGGCTGCGCCGGATTTCGGTGTGCCGCCGGCGCCAAAGATCGCGAAGGCCCGGAAGGCCGCGTGCAACTCCTCGTCCGCCACGTTATCCCACACCGCCTGCGCATTGCACAGACGTTAAAGACTGTGATCAGGTAATTAGTTGCTGATCTGTTGACAACCCCGGCCTTGAATCTAATTTCGTCAATTTACATCCAAGCAAGTGCGCAATGGATCCTTCTGGACTAAGAGAAGGTAGCCCATGAAGTCTGAAACCTGGACTGTCTGAATACGGTGCGCATGCAACATGTTCCTACTTCTGATCGTTCTCAACCTCTGTCATGACATCCAATTTTCTGGGTAATGCAGGAGTGCTGCAGAGGTATGACCGCCTGATCAAACCTTGAATCACACCAAATCCCAGACCTCATGCTTGCGTGCCAGCGGAAAGGTGTGCATGCGCATGCGACTTGCTGTGATTGCCTCGCATTTCTCATAAGTTCTACATGCAGCAGTCAACACGTGAGCAAGCATACCTTGATGCGGTCATTGGGGCGAGAAGAGTCGGGCGTGGGCGGGAGCGCGTGCTTATGGCCTGCCGCCTGAGAAGACCCGCTACTGGCGCTCGGGGGCGATACCAGCCCCGCGCCAAACGCCGTGCTGGCTGGGGAGCTGACATGACTGCGCAGGGGCGATACATCGTTTATTCAACACTCCAGATGATCCCAACTGCTGTGCACGCCATCTACTGTAGTAGTCATTCTAAAACCCGCACCCTCGGCAGTGCTGGAGATTGTTCAAACAATTTTAAGAAGTCTTCCTGACTTCCAAAATACCAGGGTCACGCTCCATTGGATTAAGCTTGTCGGGAGCTTTCCGAATTTGGTCTTAAATTATCACAGGTTTTATATTTTGGGAGATGGGGCCTCAATTGTCCATCCTTTTCGGCCAGAAACTAACCATTTTTTGCAGGTTTTAGAATGACTTCTACAGCATGTAAGATTGCTGCAGACAAGCCTGCCTGAACTTTCCTCTGCCAAAGCAGATGTGCAGCAAAGCAGGTAACAAGCCGCACTGGCACCATTGTGGCTAAGACATGCTGTGAACTTGCAGAAAATCAATAGGCAAAGGAATAGCCTGCATTTCCCTGATCTGTTTTCTGATGCTATTTGCAACGGCCCAGAGACTCTCGCCAGACAAATTGCTACATTAAAAGTACCCAAGAAGTACATCCCCTGGAGGCTCGCATTCAAGGCATGGCCAGTGTTCAGGCCACCATTTGCTGCGCCACCAGCTAATGGCAGTATGGCCCAATAGGAGAAAAGAAATCCTGTTTCTCTGACTCCCATTGACATTAAGAACCGGTATGAAAGCTGGAGGCAACGTGCCGCACCTGCTGGAGCCGTGCGCGGGGTTAGTCAGCACGGTGGTATTGATGGACGGCGGCCGGCGCGGGGCGTTCCCTGCCGCCGCGGCCGGCGATGAGTCAGCGTTAGTCAGGGGCGAGCCGCCCTGCTGCGCTATGACGCTTTTCTTGATGCCGCGGATGTCCGCCGGTGATCGGTCGAGCAGCGCCGAGAGATCCTTGGACGGCTCAACCGTCGATGGTCCGCCCTTCTTGTACACTCCTGTGTAGGTGGACTACGCACACAGCAGAGCACAGCTTTCAGGATACATTTTGTGAAGTGTTACAGGTCACGGTGGCTGCTCACGCTGATTGAAGCAGGGTTTCTGCTGCGGTCAGTCAGAAGCCCCCAATCCATGCATTGCTAGCGGTGCTCCACTCGGTCAATTGTCAAGGTTGAACATGAGCTTTTGTGTTTCCTTTCCAACTCACTGCATGTAAGCGCTAGCACTTCTGCTGCTGCAGGCTAGTGCTTGGCAAAGAAATCCTGTGCAAGCCTTGTGCAAAATTTCTCTCAGCCAGCTAGCTCAACCCTACAGCAAGTTCACCTGCTCTCAACGAGCCTGTCGCTGGGGAAACTCTTAGTCACAGGTTTGTAAGTGAAGATAAAATGGAGCAGATATGTGTGGCAAGGTGCGCTCACCTTGTCATCATGGAACTTGACATACTCGGCCTTGGTGCCCGTAACGGAGGGACCGTCAGCCGCCAGCACAGCGGATGCCACGTCAGCCAGATTCGAATTCGTTTTCGCAGCCACGAGCGCCAGAGCCTCGGCAAACTGGCCAAAGGTGATTCGCCGCGCACCCTTGGTCTTCACCTGCGGACACATGCCGGCACATGTCACCAATCTGCAGAAATCACCACTGCCCTGATTGCTTTTTGCCAGATGCAGTTGTTTCCCGCCCTTCCTGCGACCTTCTTGCAGGCTGAATGCATGTATGACTTGCCGGCACAGTGTTCAAGACTTTTGCTCAGGTTGTCGTCCCAGACTAAGCCTTGACTGCTGCACGTTTAGGATGAAGCAGTGTGTCGATGCAACAAATCAGCTTGCTCCTAGGCATACACCAGGCCTCGGTGGCATCTATGCCGATTTCTAGCAGGCGCCTTCTCCTCTGGCATGCCAAGCTGGCGGTGCAGGTTCCAGATTTGTACACAAGGCATAAGAGGTATCCATACCTTGGCAAAGAAGAGATCGACGTCGGAAGCGGTGAATGCGCGGCTGAGCAGCTTGGAGTCGCGGCACAGCTTGGCAAACTTGCTGCCCTCCATGTCTTCCACGTGCTGTGCAATTCAAATTCAATTCAACGCCAAATTAGAACGTAGCCTGCTCAAACCCAGCCTGAGCAGACTTAGCAGGGCAGCTAAAATGGGATAATGCATTGGACAACTGCAGGCTTTGGAAGTGTTGGGCTGTTGATACTGCAAGCGGAGTCGGCAACTTTCATACTGATATAATCCTCTACTGAGGAGCTTAAGACTCACATGAAAGGGGGTCTATGTTCTGATAGTGCAGCTGACATGGCAGGACTTAGTGAGAAGTGACAGAGAGGCCCACCTGGCGGCCGCCGAAAGAGGCAAAGCTGCAGAACACCTTCTGCAGGTCCCCTGCAAAGCATACATCAACCCGTCAAACCCACATGCACCCTGCTCAGATGACTCTAAGTCATACTCTGCAATGACCAGCTTACGTAGTACATCATTCAAAACTTGTTGCCTATGCTCAGGAGGCGACTGTAAAATACAGCATCTTCATCCAGGAAGGTAAAATGGCAAGCAATCTGTAGAAATGCCCCATGCATGTGGCATAAGTGCGACTCACTCTCCGCAGATGGGCCCAGGGATGAGCGCAGTTCCAGCCGCGCGCGAGAGGCGCAGCTGGTGTGATAGTAGGCCACGAATTCGTCCAGCGAGATCGATCCACTGCGGTCCGCGTCCGCCTGCCGGAACTGCTGCATCGCGCGCTCATCCTGCAGCTGGCCGCTGGGGATGCCATCCTGCGCAGATGTGCAAACAGCACCTCTCAACGACTTGCTCCTCTGATGCTTGTGGTCATGTCGGACACCACGGCATCTGAGATTCTGTGAGCTCTCCAAAATCGAGTTTCCAGCATTTGGCCGCCTCCTGTCGCTGTGTGGCGTCTAAGACATCAGAATCCAGAGTGTGGATGTTTCAGTACAAGGAAGTCTCCGGCTCGATGAGCTGCTGACAATCTGCTTTCTAATAAATATATGGTGCCGCAAAGGGGAGTTCTCTTGTTGGCCGGTCCGTCAACAGCCCCTCGTACAGCACTACAAACCGATCTCGAGACAATCGCAGCCGTGAAGACTAAGCTCCCCTTCAGAACGCATGCCGGGCAGATTGCCCATCGATGGAATCACTCACCAAGATCCCGAGGTCAGACAGGACGCTCCGGAACTCTTCGGCGTTCAGTATTCCTCTCCTGTGCTTGTCGTACTGCGGCCAAGTACACACCCCCGTCTCTTAGCGTGGGCCACAACACCAGCTCCTGCTCGATGTAATCCACAAAATAAAACAAGGAGGCAATGGTAAGATTATAGTAGATGATACGGATCGCTAACTGTATACCGGAGGGTGGCCGCATCTTGTTACCTGACTGAAGATTGGCTGGTACTCCTTTGCGAATTCCGCCCCCTGCCGCAGAGACAGAGCCAGCGCTCGGGAGTCTTTCAGAAAACGTAACAAGAGCGTTGGTGCATAGCTCATGATGGCAGATCAAGAGAATGCACGATTGAAAATGTCCAGCTGCCGAAGGAGGTCGCTCGAATTATATGCAGGTCTCGGCAGGCGTTCCTTGTTCTGGACCAGATGGGCAGGAACTTGCAGGAAAGCTGCAAGCTTTTCAGGCCATGCTAAAAAGGTGTGAAAATGCAAATGCTGCTTACCGGTCCCTGGGCGGATGCAATCTTGGCAAATGTTGCTGTGGCGGTGGCGGCCTTGGGTGATGTCACTGCCGCGGCAGCAGCCTCCTCGATGAGCAGTCCAGACTCCTGAAGCTCCTTGAGAATGATCTACGCAAGAAGAGCATGCACAAGCTTGCTCAATGTGTGCAGGTGAAGGCAGGCTTTAACAGCATCACTTGACCTGCCTACATCTCCAATCCTCCTGCCTCTGGCAGGAACCAAGGTGCGGTTGGGCCACACCTTGGAATCGACATCGAGCACAGTGACGAGCTCACGCATGGCTTGGTCATTGGTCTGCACAGCCGCCAGGCCTCCTTCCACAGAGCCGCCGCCAACCTGCTCGCACCAGCTCAATCTTTCACACTGGGAATTCCAATACAGCAGATCCTGAGACAAGTCAGGGTATTGGGTACTTCGCGCTGCACCGCAGAGAGACGGCAGAGAGGACATGGTCTGAATGAACACTACCTGCATGCACAACAGGTGGTGCACAAGACTGCGTGCACGTCAATTCCAGTGTGACCAAGAATATTTGATCAAGGCCAAGTTATATATTTTCAGGATTTCCAGCTGTGCAGCTGCAAGCATGCTTGCAAAGACGGAATGATAGGCAGGCCAAGAGGGCAGGAGACTTAGTTGACAAGGGCAATTCACCCACAAAGGAGCAAAAGAAAAATGAAAAGAAAGAAAAAGAGGGTGCGGCTAGGAGACTCGAACTAGGGATCCAATCTGCCTTGAGCGGACCTGCTTGAGTGCGCGCTTGAGGGGCCGGGACTCCTCTGCGTAGCTGCCAAAGGTCAGGTGGCTGCCATTGGGCAGCACGTCCAGCCGCTCATCCTGCAGGGCACAGATGCAACAAAAATCCAAACTGGCAGCCCACGATCTGCTGAACACAAGGCCCCTGCCAATGCTACTACAACTTGTTGTGGAGGGCCGTCAAGCACATGGCAGCAGGCGCAATAGGGTGGAGATCTGCTTACTGATAGCAGAAACCGCAAGAAGCACCTCTTTGAGAGTTTCAGCCGTTATGTCCCTTTTTAAAAGGCCGACAACAATGCTGCAATTCAGAGCAGGTCTGGCTACACGGGGCAGGGGGCATGCAGGGCACCTTGAGCAGCTGCAGAACAGCGTTGTGCACAGCGATGAATGACTCCACCTTCTCTTCAGCCAGCATGCGGGCCAGCCAGCCTGTGCAAACACCAGCAACTCATCAAAATACTCGCCAATTGGGATGTCTCAAACATATATTTCTTGCATACTTCACTCTTCCCATAATTCACCCAATGTACATTGAGAGAAGATGAGGCACCGACCTCCATGGGTGCAAGCAAGCATGTGAAAAACACCTCTTGCAGATCCTATATATATTATGACTTTCCCTGAAGAGCGAACAGTTCTAGAGAGTGTGATGTCCAAGAAGCTTTGCTAAAAAACGTGTGACTGAGCAAGGTTAGTCAGGGGTGACTCACCGGACTCGCAGCAGGACTCGACCAGCGTGGTGGCTTCCTGCAATAGGCCCAGCAGCTTCCTCAGGGGGCCGCCTCCCAGCGCAGCCAGGCGCCTCCCTGAAACAACATGCACAAATTCCTTGTCAGACGAGGAAAACACGATTGTCCGCTATGCCCCACATCACGCGAGCGCAGAGCAGCAGTCACTGAAGAATATGACCACTCCTGACCATTGGCCTCCTCTTGCCCTGCTTCCCTAGGCTCTTGGTCATTGCACGAGCTTGCATGCATGTGCATTGTCAGCAGATGCATCACAAACCTGCCAATGCTTGCTGGGTGACAGCACGAACGGGGCCCGGGCCTGCTGCTGCAACCAGGGCTGCTTTGTGCATTTTCAATGGCCATTCTCTTTGGTGATGAACGGAAGAGGTGATATATGATGATCAGCCACCCTGCGGCTGAGACACGGACCAGTAGCTGCTCAATTGATGTGATTGTAAGCGCAGCATTTCTAAACGTGAGGCTGAAGAATTTACCCTTGGCGTCAAAGAATGCCTGCATACCGGGACTAAGAGGCAGTCGTGGCCAGATCAGCTCTGCAGCAAGAGCTATTTCAGACGCTGTCTAGTTTCAGGACCCACTTTCTGTGAGAGAGTGCAGGGCTGGATAGAATCTCACCCTCGGCATCGAAGACGGTGAGGATGGAGCGGACGTAGGAGTCCAGATGCAGGCATGCCGCCCGGAATCCCTTGGCCTCTGTGGCGCGCTCATGCAGCTCCCACAGAGCGCCTGATGAATACACAAGCATGCCCAGTTTCATGAGACGCCGTGTGTATGGGAACATCCAACATCTGCTGACCTGAGGCTTCTTACGGAAGCTGCAGAATATTCAGCTAATGGGGAGAGCATGTCTGCTCTCAGATGAAAGCTAGGGGGGCTGCAGAATCATCACCACAGGTCTGTGTCATCCCTGCAATGCCCTCTGGCCTCAGGAACCCAAGCATGGTGCCTTGTGGCAGATCATGCAACAGGATAATCACACCCCTGCCATTCATGCATGACGCCCACATGCACACATCAGGTTGTCTAAATTCTGAGGCCCATTAAGATACAATTACGAATAGCAAGGGGGCGCGCACGAATGATGGGGGTCACGAGGGGTGAACCCTGCGCGGCAACCTCGAGGCCGGTGCCGGCGATGCCGAGCGCGGCCAGCCGCTCGGAGAGGCCCTCCAGGAGCGCCGTTGAACCGTCGCCTGGCGATGACTCGCGGCCGCCAGTCCCCTGCGACTGCCATATCGTCACAGTTTTACACCAACTTTGTGCAAGTAACTCACCTTTGCAATTTCCTTCATGCCTGCCTCGGCATGTTGCCAGTCACATGAACACATTATGCACAGCCAAACGAATTTGGAAGCAACAGCATCACACTCCAAGGTGCTTGCCAAAAAGATTGCCTGCAGAACTGTCACGGATGGAGTTCAGTTGGCCAGTTGAAACAGGCAGGCTACTCCCGAGACAAGCATGGCATGTGAAACTCCAAGTGAGTCACCTGTGACCCGGAGCTTGGCCGGGTGCCATTTGTGGTGGAGCCGCTGCCAGCATAAGCACTTGATGGAGTTGATATGGCTCCCTGTGACAGATTTGCAGATGTTCCCTGTGCACAGCCCAAGCACAGTCAGATCTCTGGATGACTCCTCAACCCCGCACAACACGTGTCAGGACGCAGAAATTTGTTCTAATAAGGTTTGACTTTCCCAAGGCATTATGGCTCGAATGAAAGGGCTTGCAGTGCAGCAGGATCTGCTCATGCATCTGTAGTCGGCAAACACAAAGTAAGACATGTGACGCATTGCTGCTGTCCTGTCTGACTTGGACAAGGCGCATGCTTTGTGGTAGTGATGAGTCATGCAGTGACTGGAAAATTACCTCGCGCTTGTGCAGGACTGCCAGCTCTGCCAGGAACCTTGAGGCGTCCTCGCCGCTGCTCGCCAGCTCATACACATCCAGCTGGCTGAGCTTCAGAAGCTCCTGCAATGTTCAAAGCATTACTCTCAATAAGTTACACGTATCAAGTACCGAATATCTTAGCTGTCCGAACGTATGCTGCACTGGAAGGGCCCCAAGATGAGACATGTACATAAAGCATCCCTGATCAGGGCTGCTGGGAATTTGTCCTGATGTTAATTGGAGTGGATGGCAACAGGGCAGCAAGAGTCTGAGAAGCAAAGAAAAGTCAGGGTGCAAAAACACTCACCGGGCCCTGGACGCCCCTTTCCTTGAGAGCGTTGCCATATCGCGCCAGTCCCACGTTGTTCAGCCATCTGCGGACCTCCTCGTGGCCCCACTTGTCCACCTTCCTCTGCAAGAAGTCAAGGAGGCCCTGCTGTGAGCGCCATCTCACCAAGGAATGCACTGGATGTTGCACTTGCACACTGCCCCATTGAATCTTTACAGACGTCTGAGGACACAACAGAGTCTATAGCTGCAACGTGCGGAATTAGAGCCTCCTGATGTTGGAGCTGACCTTTGGGATGTGCTTCTTGGTGGTGGAGAAGAGAGACTTCATCTGCCTTCACCTGCAGCCATAAAAGTCGGATGTCAAGATTCTAAAAGCAGCACGGCGCAGCACGCATACGCCATCGATAGGATCGCTGAAGCTGTAGCCGGACATGGAGGTCCGTCTGTGACCCGTGTGCCCCACGGTGGACGGAATCGATGCGCTCCCGCGATTTTTCTGATACCAAAGAACATTCAAAATATGGCGCTGCTACCGGTAGGGACAGCAGATTGGCAGACTGTACACACTGTGAGACCTCTGCTCATGCATGTAAATAAGGGTGCTCTCTAACAGATGAGACATCCAGCAAAATCTGGCCACTGGCCTCGAGAAGCTCCTTGCATCCAGATCGGTCACATCATGGCGACATCGTAGACACGATTGGTTGATCAAGCTTGAACTTTCCCCTATGGATGTCTCTACGAATAAGATGCGAGCAAGATGAGTTGTGAGTCAGGGCAGTACACCCCTTAGCACACCAAGTGCACCGTTCAAGAATAGGATGCGATAGGTGCAAAATTTTGATGCACTTAGTTGTTTTCTACTGATTCTCTTATTCCTGGGGCTCACCAAATCAGCCGTCCGAGAAGCAGTAGCAAACTCAAGGGCAGATTGTGTCAATTTCTGGCCAACTGCTGCTCCTCACAGGGAATCTTCTGTTCCCAGCGCCGTCTATGTCGATGGCATCACTGAGCACGCAACTTCAGCCTGGTGTTGAATAATATCAATTTTCTCGGAGATCAGTATGCTAGCAGCCCTTTCTGTTGTTACAATTTTGAACACCGGACCCCCCGCTGTTGAAGCTGCTCGTCGGGGGGACCGTTCCAGACACGTCACAGGATAAAGAGCAGAAGATTGTTGAGGAAGCAATACATGTAGCGATGCTGTGATGAGAATTCAAGTAATAATTCGTCTGAATGTTAGTGCTGATGTATCGTTCGTTGCTCAATATTGCAAAGTAGCTTAAGTACGCAAGGATGTTTAAGACGTAGCACGTGCGAAGAATCAGCTCCACTTCGAGGTGTTTCTCGACAAGGATTCAACTATGGGTACTTATAGATCTCAACATGTAGGAAGCATCCCCCACCAGTGCCCGGTGGTGACTGCTCGAAGGCCACACGTGCGGCACAGATTGACTGACTCATCAGCATCTAAAAGACGCTCACCTTTCGGCAGTGAGATATTACCTACTCGCAATCATGCGGCAAGGTGCGCATTGATCCGTGAAGTACTGCACGGTTGCACTATGGGGGCTCTCGAAAAGCTTACCATTGACTTGCACTTTTCCAAAACACAATCATTCCGTCACCATTGGCTGAGGATAGCCAGCTGGATATTGTGCTGTAGCTGTATAGAAGGGACTTGCATTCAAGCTTGTAATTTTTGTTGGCTGAGTTTAGTATTACTGCAGGTGCAGAAGCAATCAAGTCACATGCTCCAGCAGTGATGCTGTCAGGCCAGTTGATGCAACCCCGGGCATCTTCATTCTCACTATCGCCAGAACTCGAGGTGGAGCATGCAGGGGTGCAGCGGCGAGCAGGTGCGTGAAGCATGCCTTTGTGTGACTACCTGATATTCGCGGTATAATATCTCAGATTCACGCGACCCAGCTTGCCGCGATGGTCGAAAGGGATATGCACGACATTAAGGGCACGGATTTGTAAAGAGTTCTTCTCTGTTCCGGTGAGGCTCAACCGAAATAAGTGCTATTCCTATTTATTCTCCGGCTGGGCCCCGGCTCGCGGGGGCCGTAGAAACCGAACAGAGCATGGTGCCAACATTTGGTGCGGTCTTGCTTGAGTCTGCGAGTCCAACGAGGGTCAGGATAGGCCAGCTTCAACATGAAGCTTGCCTTCAGAGGCACCTTGCCTCTGGTAGGAATCTGTGCTTTGTAAAGAGAAGTAAGAATTCACCGGGGTGAAATGTGCATGTGAGGGATGAACATGATGTTATTGGGCATGGGTATGACTGGTGGAGGAGGTGCAAGAATCGAGAGGACTGGAAAGGATTAAACCAAGTGTTGCTTGACGTACCTAATCCTTGTGACTGGGAAATGTGTGATAATGTTTATCACAACAAAAATTGTGCATGCAGGGCGCAGACGTCTATAGCAGACGAGGAGGCGGCTGTGCCGGCTGTGGCGCCACGCGTGCAGAGGCTGGAGATCCTGATCAGGCTGCGGAAGTTGTACAGGAACCTGCTGCGCGCAGACGGCCTCCTGGCCCAGCCATCCCCTGTGTACCAACCCTACCAGCGGCCAGGTTCGCTCCCTTGGTTCCGCTCAAGCCAGGGGGTAATATATAATTATACAGAAGGGTCACATTTGGGTACCAACCTGCTTAGGCATGCCAGCAGGAGCCACAGGTCACCTATCACAGGCAGAGGTGTACACTTGCTTACCCACCCTTGCTTGAGCCCTCAAAGTCAGCACAGATCATCTCTCTGGGAGAACCTCTCTTCTCGAGAAATGCCGTCAGGTTCATTACTTTATCCATCTCATGCTTGTCAAGGTCAGTAGTGGGTGGGTGTTGTGCAAATTCGGATGTAGCCCCGGCAATGTACATAACATATGCTCTATCATGCATTTGAGGATACATATTGAATTATATTTGAGTTTTGCATTACAGCGGGGAAGCGAAAAGGGAGCGAGGAGGAGCTGGCAGAGGAAGAGGAGGAAGAGGAGAGGGAGCGGCAGGAAGCAGCCATAGAGTTGGTTGGAGAGATGCAGCTGACTGCAGAGCAGCTCAAGGCAAGTCTTTTTTGTCTCCAAAAGGCGTTAAACACTGCCGTGCTTGCCAGGAGTGGTTTCTGAGCATTTCTGAGCATTTCATGCAATGCTTGCATGTACTGCTGCTGCTTTTGAAGGGGGCGATTGTCCCATAATGGACAACTCTGGTTGATTGACACCCAAGTCTTTCATCCCAGAAGGCACCCTCTTGCTGCCAGGCCTGCCAGCACAGACATATGTATGCCTGCATGGTTTCCTCAGGATATCTGCAACAAAGCAAGACGCCGTTTTTCTTGAAACACTGCCAGACTTGTTGAAATGGACATGCTTGCGCCCACCACAGTTGTCATGGGCATGGCATGCTCATTGTACAGCGCATCTCGGGCTTCGGAAAGCTTGCAGCCACTGTTGGAAGGAGCGTCAGTGCTACAATTATCTGATGGCCGACTGCGCTTGCTGACCACAGGCGGGGTTGCGGGGGCTTCTAGCAAACGGCAACGGCTTTGGCGAGGTCGTCTTTGCGGCCGGCACCGGGGCGGATGCGGAGGGGCGGATCACTAAGCGCGCGCGGGAAGTCGCCGCGCAGCTGGCTGAGCGCGTGCGCAAGGAGACGCGGCTGCTGCCCTTCCCCACGTGTGTGACTCTGCACTTTCAGCCCTTCCTGACTTTTTTGTTAAGTCTATCCCTGCTGGGCACTAGGCGCCTATTGGACCCAAGCAGGGCAGAGTCTTGTGCACTCTGTTGCTTATCTCTTGGTAGGTCAGCGTCGGGCACTATGCACAGCACTCACCAGTACATCCCTGCGCGCAAGGAGCGTGATTCTGATTGCCTCTCCTTCTCAGATATCCCCATGTCCTGCCTGGTAAAAGGAGTCGAGTGCCTTTGTGCCCAAGCAAGGCTGTCTTTGCATCTTGCCCTTCTGGACATGTTTGTCTCTTGCTTAGCATGATGAAACCCCATTAGTGGATCAAAAGTCCAGCACGCAGACCCCCCAAACCGCTTGTTGCGGGGGCGATCAATGTATTCTTTGTTGTGGCAGGCTGGCACTGGTGCAGACAACGCTGCCCCGCACTCCACCACAGCGCGCGACACACACCCTTAAGCACCCTTGCTGGCAAGGGAACTGAGGTATTCTTTATGGCCGCAGGTTGGCGTCGGCGCAGGCGGCGCTGGACGTGCGCAACGCTCGGTACCGGCTGAGCCCGGGGCGGCAGTCGACGGACGAGGATGAGGCGGCCGAGCGAGTTAAGGGGCGCATCGAGCAGGCAGAGCGCGCTGTCGAGAAATTCGTCACGCGCAAGCTCAAAGCAGTGCAGCCAGGGCTACAAAAGGTGAGACCTCAAGCTCTTGAATTCTACCATGTTTCTCTCTTTTTAAGCACTTACCATTGGTGAGTCGAAGAGGTGAAGAGCGCGCTGTCAAGAAGTTTGTCGCGCGCCGGCCGTGCAGCCAGGTCTGCAGATTGTGGGAACTTTTTCTTATGATTCTGCAGAGGCTCTTTCTTTCTTTTATGAGATTTTCCATAGAGTTTGGCTATTCTCTCAGGAGGGTTCTTCTTGTTCCTGGGTCCCTCATGACATGGTTGTCGGTTGTTGTTTTGATACCCATGTTGCCAGCTCCCGAAGCTCACTTTTGGGCCAGGTGCAAGATCCAACCCCTTTGGAGTGTATATCCGTTACATCAAGCCCAATTCCGTGGAAACCAAGAGGTGCCCCACTTCAGAGCTGATGCCTGTGAATTGGGTGGCGATTTGCTCGCCTGATGCAGCCAGGAGTGCATGAGGCACCTGGCGTGCACTTTCGCGGTTGGGTCATTATCTCATTCACAGGCATTTCTCCTGATGGAGAATGGGAGCAAAACCCAAACAAGCTTGCTCTCTGTGGATCAAGACTGTGTCTCCCTACTTGCCTGACCAAATCTTGAGGAACTATGGACAAGGAAAATCCCCAGTTTCAATTCCAATTATTTTGATACTTTGGCCCCGGCTGGCTGGGGGCAGTATAAATATTGAGCTTCGTGTCCACGGTTGATTGGGTCTTGCTTGGATCTGGCGAGTCCATCAAGGGGTAGGATTT